>WNGF01001509.1_pt1 | contig 34741 bp, 32 predicted proteins | sample 5400641 | NCBI WGS metagenome assembly WNGF01 (sample SAMN13153371, study PRJNA577476) | soil metagenome | isolation source: 80 cm soil or saprolite under grassland replicate 2 | place: USA:California | collected 2016-06-15 | reverse complement strand
CGTAGTTGCGGGATTGGCAGTAGGCAGTGGCAACGGCCGCCCCGCAGCTCGCGCCCGTCGCCAGACAGCGATCGACGCCGTAGCCGTCGGAATTATTGGCAATGATGAAGACGCGCTTTTCGGCCTGCGCCGCGGTGGCAAAAACGCCAGCCGCAAGCACGAGCGCGGCAAACACATACCGCATTCCCCGACACCCCCCTTTCCCCGGTTGTTCCAGGGAACCCGACCATGCGTGGAAAAGCCTTAAGGCCCCCCTAATGGATCGAGGCCCTTCCCGCAGATTAGGGCTGATCTAGCGGGCTTTCACGGCCTTTGACTAGGACATGAAAGCCACACTATCGGGCGATTTGCGGGCGGCCGGAAATGCCTTCAAGACAGGAGGTTAAGCGAGTGCCGCGCCGTGGGGCCGAGGGCGGCGGGCCTTGACGCGCTCGGCCCGCTTGCCCATGCTCCGCCGCCATGAACGGCCTTGACCACGTCTGCGGCATTTGCCGCGAGATTATCCGCTAGCGATCCACGCTGGCTGCGGCCGTCTTTTCTCTTCTCTCGAGATGTTTGGACGCCCGGCCAGCGAGGCCACCGGCGCATGTATGTGTGCGGGCCGACGGTCTACGACTTCGCCCATATCGGCAACGCCCGTCCGGTCATCGTTTTCGACGTCTTGTTCCGCCTGCTGCGCCATCTCTACGGCGCCGATCACGTCACCTATGTGCGCAACATCACCGACGTGGACGACAAGATCAACGCGCGCGCCGCGGAAGAATATCCGGATCTGCCGCTGAACGAGGCGATCCGCCGGGTGACGGAGAAAACCGACAAGCAGTTTCACGAGGATGTGGCCGCGCTCGGCTGCCTGCCGCCGACCATCGAGCCGCGCGCGACCGAGCATGTCGAGGAAATGAAGGCGCTGATCGAGCGCCTCGTCGCCTCCGGCCACGCCTACGTGGCCGAGGACCACGTCCTGTTTCGCGTCTCCGCCATGCCCGATTACGGCCAGCTCTCAAAACGCTCCCTTGACGAGCTGATCGCGGGTGCCCGCGTCGAGGTGGCGCCCTATAAGCGCGATCCCATGGATTTCGTGCTGTGGAAACCCTCGAAGCCGGGCGAGCCGGCGTGGCCTTCGCCGTGCGGCATCGCGACGCCCGGCCGGCCGGGGTGGCACATCGAGTGCTCGGCGATGGCCTGGAAGCATCTGGGCGAGACCTTCGACATCCACGGCGGCGGCATCGATCTCGTCTTCCCGCATCACGAGAACGAGATCGCGCAAACCCGCTGCGCGTTCCACTCTCCGCTGATGGCGAATTTCTGGATGCACAACGGCTTCCTGCAGGTCGAAGGCGCAAAGATGGCGAAGTCGGAGGGCAATTTCATCACCATCCGGGAGCTGTTGGCGGACTGGCCTGGGGAGGTGCTGCGCCTCAACATGCTGCGCACCCATTACCGGCAGCCGATCGATTGGACGATAAGAGGTTTAGAAGAGAGTTCGAGAACGCTGGACGAATGGTATGCCCTGTCCGCCACTACGAACGCCAAGGGGATTTTTGGCGGAGAGCATCGCGAGCTCCAGTTGCCGTTTCTTGATGCTCTGTGTGATGATCTGAATACTCCGAAGGCAATCACGGAGCTTCACCAGCTTCGTAACGCAGTCGTGCATGGTCATGGCTTGCCCGCACTTATTGCATTTATCGGTGCGCTAAAGTTTCTCGGGTTTTTGAATGAAACATGGTCCAACTGGGATGCGCGCAAACACTCGATCCGTGGCATCGATGCTTCAAAGATCGAGAAGCTCATCGATGAGCGCAACGCCGCCCGAAAGGCAAAGAACTTCAAAGAGGCCGACCGCATCCGCGACGAGCTCAATGCGATAGGCATCGAGCTCGAGGATCACAAGGACGGCACGACCACATGGAAGGTAAAACGATGAGCGAGCGGCGCACTTCGAAACCGAAGCTTGCGCTGCGGCCGTTCTTGCCGGCTGACGCGCCGCTGCTCGCGGAAATCTTTCGTGCCAGCGTCGCCGAGCTGACCGGCGACGACTACAGCGAGGCGCAGCAGGAGGCTTGGGCAGCCAGCGCGGACGATGAGACGGCGTTCGCCGCGCGGCTCGCCGACGCCCTGACCTTGCTCGGCACCATCGACGGCGCGCCGGTCGGCTTCGCATCGCTCGCCGGGACGGAGCGCATCGATATGCTTTATGTCCATCCCGCCGCCGCCGGACAAGGCGTCGGCAGCATGCTGATCGATGCGCTGGAGAAGCTTGCCGCCGCCCGCGGCGCCGGCCGCTTGACGGCCGACGTCAGCGACAGCGCGCAGGATTTCTTCAAGGACCGCGGCTTCGTGGCCACGCAGCGCAACACGCTTGAACTGGGCGGCGAGTGGCTGGCCAACACGACAATGGAAAAGCGCCTCGCCGCCAAGGAGCGCCCGCAATGAACCGCCCGCAACCGCCGTTGCCGAGCTTCCAGCGCCATCATGTCGTGATCGCGATTATCGCCATCCTGGTCGCGGTCGCGCTGGTCCTCAACTACTATCTCTGGTGAGACGCTCTGGAGAACGAGGGATGACAAGGCCGGACACCCCGTTTCCGAACCACTGGCTGTATTACATCGTGCTTAAATACGCCGTCATTGCCGCAGCGGTGCTGATCGCGCTCTACGTCGCATCTCAGCTGTTGTGAGTTCATCATGGCCCGCGAACGCCTCTACCTCTTCGACACCACGCTGCGCGACGGCGCGCAGACCAACGGCGTCGATTTCACGCTCAACGACAAGCTCGCCATCGCCCGGATGCTGGATGATCTCGGCATCGACTATATCGAGGGCGGCTATCCCGGCGCGAATCTGACCGACACGCAACTGTTCGCCGAGGAGCGCGGCCTCAAGGCGACCTTCACCGCATTCGGCATGGCGCGGCGGCCGGGCCGCTCGACCTCGAATGATCCCGGCCTTGCGGCGCTGCTCGAAGCGAAGGCCGACGCCATCTGCTTCGTGGCGAAATCCTGGGATTACCACGTGCGCGTCGCGCTGGAGACGAGCGCGGAGGAAAATCTCGCCTCGATCCGGGACAGCGTGCGCGCGGCGGTGCGCGGCGGGCGCGAGGTGCTGCTCGACTGCGAGCATTTCTTCGACGGCTACAAGGGGGATGCGCGGTTCGCGCTCGCCTGCGCCAAGGCCGCCTACGACGAAGGCGCGCGCTGGGTCGTGCTCTGCGATACCAATGGCGGCGCGCTGCCGCACGAGGTCGAGAAGATCGTCGGCGAGGTGGTCGCGGTCATTCCGGGGAGCCACGTCGGCATCCACGCCCACAACGACACCGAGCAGGCGGTGGCCAATTCGCTCGCCGCCGTGCGCGCCGGCGCGCGGCAAATCCAGGGCACGCTCAACGGACTGGGCGAGCGCTGCGGCAACGCCAATCTCGTGTCCATCATTCCGACGCTCAAGCTCAAGCGCGAATTCGCCGACCGTTTCGAGATCGGCGTGTCGGAGGCCCAGCTCAAGACGCTCGCGCATGCCTCCCGCATGCTTGACGAGATGCTCAATCGCGCGCCCAACCGGCACGCCCCCTATGTCGGCGAAAGTGCGTTCGCGACCAAGGCCGGCATCCACGCCTCCGCCATCATGAAGGAGCCCGCGACCTACGAGCATGTGCCGCCCGAGGCGGTAGGCAACCGGCGCAAACTTCTCGTCTCGGATCAGGCGGGCAAGTCGAACGTGCTCGCCGAGCTCGAGCGCATCGGCATCAAGGTCGACAAGGACGATCCCCGCCTGGCACGACTGCTCGAGGTGGTGAAGGAGCGCGAGGCGATCGGCTATGCCTATGAGGCCGCGGATGCTTCCTTCGAGCTGTTGGCGCGTCGCGTGCTCGGCAAGGTGCCGAGCTATTTCGACGTCGAGAAGTTCGACGTCACGGTCGAGCAGCGCGACAATGCGCTCGGCCAGCGCGTCACGGTGTCGTTGGCGGTGGTGAAGGTGAAGGTCGACGGCGAGCATCTGATGTCGGCGGCGGAAGGCAATGGTCCCGTCAACGCGCTCGACCTCGCGTTGCGCAAGGACCTGGGCAAGTATCAGAGCTATATCAGCGGGCTCGAGCTCACCGACTATCGCGTGCGCATTCTCAATGGCGGCACGGAAGCGATAACGCGTGTGCTGATCGAGAGCCAGGACGAGACCGGCGAGCGCTGGACCACGGTCGGCGTCTCCGCCAACATCATCGATGCGTCCTTTCAGGCGTTGATGGATTCGATCGTCTACAAGCTCGTGCGCTCCGGCGCGCCGGTGTAAGGGACAGCGTCGGTAGCCCGGATGAGCGAAGCGAAATCCGGGATCTTGCAACGAAGTAAGTCCGCCCCGCATGTCGCTTCGCTCATGCGGGCTACAAGCCGCGCCCTTTGCCCAACATGATCGACCACGTCTCCATCGCAGTGCGCGATCTCGACCGCGCGGCCCGCTTCTATCAAGCGGTCCTGGGTGCGATCGGTTACGAAAAGCTCGTCGTTCGGCCGCGCACCGTCGGCTTCGGCAAGACCTATCCCGAATTTTGGCTCAATCTGCGCGCGACCATGGTGCCGATCGCCGCCGATAGTGGCGGCCATGCGGCACTGCGCGTGCGCACGACCGAATTGGTCGATGCGTTCCATGCCGCAGCGCTTGCGGCCGGGGGCACGTCCGACGGCGTGCCGGGCCTGCGACCGCAGCACGGCGAAGGCTATTACGCCGCCTTCATCCGCGATCCCGACGGCAATCGCATCGAGGCCGTCACCTTTCTCAAAGCGCAGGAGTAGGCTCGCGTCACTGCCGCTAGGCGTAGGGTGGGCAACGGCGGCTTCGCCGTTGCCCACGTGCTTTTGCGAGCGTCGTTGTTCGAGGGCCCGTGTAGCCCGGATGAGCGAAGCGAAATCCGGGATCCTTGCAACGGGAAAGGACGCCCCGCATTTCGCTGCGCTCATGCGGGCTACGAGGCCTACATCCGCTCGGCGGTGACCGGCGTCATCTGTTTTTCCGCTTCTGAAACGGATCGCACTGCCTCCAATAATTTCGGCAAAATCTCCTCGACCCGCTCGGCTACCAGGAGCGTGATCGGCAAGCCCGCGCGGATAAAGTCGAGCCTTTCCATCTGGTCGAGCAGTTGACAGAGCGGGTCCCAGAAGCGCGCGACGTTGAGGATCAGAATCGGTTTCTTGTGCCGGCCGAGCTGCGCCCAGGTCAGCTGCTCGACCAGCTCCTCGAGCGTGCCCACGCCGCCAGGCAGCGCGACGAAAGCGTCCGCGCGCTCGAACATCACCCATTTGCGCTCGTGCATGTCGCGCGTGATCACCCGCTCCTGCACGCGCAGCAGCATGTGCTCGCGATTGACCAAGAAATCGGGAATGACGCCGGTCACCGCTCCGCCGTGGTCGAGGACCGATTCGGCGAGTGCGCCCATCAGGCCCACCGATCCGCCGCCGTAAACCAGGCGGACGCCGTTCTCGGCCAGGATTCGGCCGAACCTTGTCGCTGCCTCCATGAACGTTGGATCATTGCCGGGGCCGGAGGCGCAATAGACGCAAATCGATTTGATTGTGCTCATGGGTGAAGGATGTGGCGCGGGGGCGCGGGCGCGTCAAGCCACGGCATGGCGTGGACACGTTAAAGCATGTCACCCGCGCGAAAAGGACGGATTGCCGGGTCATAAGCGCGTTTACGCGCGTCTTCGACGCGCTATGTCCGGCAATGACGCGGCGAGGAACTTCTCGTTTGGGGTGCTTGCAGTCGTGAAAATCTCTATATGAGAGTGGTGCGACGGCCTGCGCTTGCGGCCCGTCGGTGCAGGCCGGGAGCAGAATGGAGTCCTCTCCGCGTTCGACCGAGGCATTCAAACGCGACGTGTTCGCCGACGGCGGCGCCTCGCTGCTCGCGATCATGCGCGGCCTGTGGCCCTATATCTGGCCGGCGGACCGCCGCGACCTCAAGCTTCGCGTCGCCGCGGCGATGGTGCTGTTGCTCGCCGCCAAGCTCGCCACCATCTCGGTCCCCTTCACGTTCAAATGGGCAACCGACGCGCTCGCCGGCGAGGGCAGCGCGCCGTTCGCGGCATCCTCGTGGCTCCTCTGGGCGCTCGCAGCCCCAATCGCACTGACCATCGCCTACGCCGGCACGCGCATCGTGATGGCGGTGCTCACGCAGATGCGCGACGGCATCTTCGCCCAGGTCGCCATGAACGCGGTGCGCCGGCTCGCCTACCGCACATTCGAGCACATGCACCAGCTCTCGCTGCGCTTTCATCTGGAGCGCAAGACCGGGGGCTTGACCCGCGTGCTCGAGCGCGGACGCAACGCCATCGAGACGATCGTGCGCATGGTGATCATGCAGCTCGTGCCGACGATCATCGAGCTGGCGCTGATCCTAATCGTGCTGCTCTATCAGTTCGACTGGCGATACGTCGCGGTGATTCTCGCCGTCGTCGCGCTCTACATGGCGTTCACCTATCAGGCGACGGAGTGGCGTATCAACATCCGCCGCCGAATGAACGACAGCGATACCGACGCCAACGTCAAGGCGATCGACTCGCTGCTCAACTACGAGACCGTGAAATACTTCGTCGCCGAGGAGCGCGAAGCGGCCCGCTACGACCGCTCGATGGCGCGCTACGAGGAAGCGAGCGTGCAGGCCTATGTGTCGCTCGCCGTGCTCAATGCCGGGCAGGCGACGATCTTCACGATCGGGCTTGCCGCCGTCATGGTGATGTGCGCCTACGGCATCAAGCAAGGCACCAATACCATCGGTGACTTCGTGATGATCAACGCCATGATGATCCAGCTCTACCAGCCGCTCAATTTCATGGGCATGGTCTATCGCGAGATCAAGCAGGCGGTGATCGATATCGAACGGATGTTCTCGATCCTCGCGCGCGAGCCGGAGATCAAGGACAAGCCCGGCGCCAAGCCGCTAATAATCAAGCGCGGTGCGATCCGTTTCGAGAACGTCTCGTTCTCCTACGAGCCCGAGCGGCAGATCCTCAACGGGATCAGCTTCGAGGTGCCCGCCGGGCATCACGTGGCGGTGGTCGGTCCCTCCGGCGCCGGCAAATCGACCATCTCGCGCCTGCTGTTCCGTTTTTACGAGGTCAGCGGCGGGCGGATTTTGGTCGACGGGCAGGATATCCGCGACGTCACGCAGAAATCGCTGCGCGCCGCGATCGGCATCGTGCCGCAGGACACCGTCCTGTTCAACGACACGATCCGCTACAATATCCGCTACGGCCGCTGGGAGGCGAGCGATGCGGGGGTCGAGGAGGCGGCGCGGCTCGCGCAGATCGACGATTTCATCCGCCTCTCGCCCAAGGGCTACGATACCGAGGTGGGCGAGCGCGGCTTGAAGCTCTCCGGCGGGGAGAAGCAGCGCGTTGCGATTGCCCGGACCATCCTCAAAGCGCCGCCGATCCTGGTGCTGGACGAGGCCACCTCAGCGCTCGACAGCCACACAGAGAAGGACATCCAGGACGCGCTCGAGCGCGTCTCCCAGAATCGCACCACGCTCGTCATCGCGCATCGGCTCTCCACCATTGTCGGGGCCGACGAGATCATCGTGCTCGATCAAGGGACGATCGTCGAGCGCGGCACCCATCATCAGCTCCTGGCGAAGGGCGGGCTCTATGCCAGCATGTGGAACCGCCAGCGCGAGGCTGCGGCGGCGCGTGAGAGGCTCGCGCTGGTCGACGACGAGGTCGTTGCGCCCAACCGCAACCCCCCGGCGGTGGACGAGGCCGATGTGCCGGTCGACAAGGAGCTCTCGGGCCCGCCGATCGAGCGCGCGGACGCCGCGGAGTAAGCATGTCGGTTCTTGCCTCGATCCGCTCGCAGCTGGCGCCGGTTCACCGCGAGGGCCTCCCGTTCATCGGCGCCTTTGCCGTGGTGAGCCTCCTGCTGTTGTGGGTGTGGCCGCCGCTCGGCTGGCTCGGCGTGCTGGCGACGCTTTGGTGCGCCTATTTCTTCCGCGATCCGGCGCGCGTGACGCCGCTGCGCGATGGGATCATTGTTGCTCCCGCCGACGGGCGGGTGAGCCGCGTCGTCGACGCGGTGCCGCCGAAGGAGCTGGAATTGGGCGATCAGCCGCTGCCGCGCGTGTCGATCTTCATGAGCGTGTTCGATTGTCACGTGAACCGCAGCCCGCTCGCCGGCAAGATCGAGCGCATCATCTATCACGCAGGCGCCTTCCTCAGCGCCGACCTCGACAAAGCGAGCGAGAGCAACGAGCGCAACTCTCTGCTCATCACGAGCAACGGGCGGCGTATCGGCTTGGTGCAGATCGCGGGATTGGTGGCGCGCCGCATCGTCTGTTTCGTGCGCGAAGGTTCGACGGTCGCCGCCGGCGAGCGCATCGGCATGATCCGCTTCGGCTCGCGCGTGGACATCTATCTGCCCGCAGGCGCGCGGCCGCTGGTCGCCGAAGGACAGACCGCGATTGCCGGGGAGACGGTCATTGCAGATCTCGCCGTCGGCGCCGCGCAACGCAGCTTCCGGGTCGATTAACCCATTAATGAACAATGGTTAATCGGCCTCGGCTCTGGCGGTGCTGGAAACCATCCGCTATTATTCGCGCCATGCCGTTCTCGCCATTCGACCGCGATCGTCTCGAGCGCAAGCGCCCCCGCTTCCGCTTCATCCCGGTGCGCACGCTACTGCCCAATCTGATCACGCTGCTCGCGCTGTGTGCAGGTTTGACGGCGATCCGCCTCGCCGTAGAGGACAAACTCGAATGGGCGGTCGCGGCGATCGTCTTTGCCGCAATGCTCGACGGGGTCGACGGCCGCCTCGCGCGCATGCTCAAGGGCACGTCGCGGTTTGGCGCCGAGCTCGACAGCCTCGCCGACTTCGTCAATTTCGGCGTCGCGCCTGCGCTGATGCTCTACTTCTGGGGGCTGCAGGAGCTCGGACATCTGGGGTGGATCGCCGCCATGGTGTTTGCGATCTCGACAGGCCTGCGGCTCGCGCGCTTCAACGTGATGATCGATGATCCCAATAAGCCGGCCTGGGCGGCAAAGTTCTTCATGGGCATGCCGGCACCGGCCGGCGCAATCACCGTGTTGCTGCCGATCTACGTGTATTTCCTCGGCATGCCGCGTCTGCCGGGCACCGCGATCTTCACCTTCGTTTATACGTCTGCCATTGCCGTGCTGATGGTATCGCGGCTGCCGGTGTTCTCCGGCAAGCGCGTGGGCAAGCGGGTCACGCCCGAGATGGTGCTGCCGGTCTTTGTCATGGTGGTGCTGTTCTTCGCGCTGCTGATCTCGTACCCCTGGGTGGTGCTCACCATCGGCACCGTCTGCTATCTCGCAAGCCTGCCGTTCGGCTACCTGTCCTATCGAGGTCACGAGCGCAAGGATGCGGCGGGCGCTGTGGCTTCGAGCGTCCCCGCCGGCGCGCACGGCCGAGCGCGTAGCGAGGCGCCGCCGCTGTCGCCGGGTCCTGGCGAGCATCCTGCCGATCCCGACCGGCCCGCGCGGCTCAATTGAAGGCGTAGCCCGGATCGAGCGAAGCGAGATCCGGGAATCTTACCGCAGCGCAAGGCGGTCCCGCATTTCGCTGCGCTCAATGCCGGCTACGACGCTCGGCCTCATGCTGAGGAGCATCGCAGCGCAAGGGGGTTCTTGAGCCGATCTCAGGTGATGCGCGCTGCGATGCGTCTCGAAGCATGAGGCCGCCCCCATCCTTCGAGACGCGCGCACGCCAGTCGGAGGTTGCCGCAACTACACTCGACGCGCGCTCCTCAGGATGAGGGCGGGGGATGGCTGCACGTTGTGGCGCGGCGCGTAGGCTGGGCAAAGGCGCAGTTTGCGCTATTGCGCGTGGGCAAAATCGCACGGCGCCCATAGCCCGTCGAAGACGGGCGTGAACGCCCTTGTGGCCCGCGCGGCGACGATACGAAAGGCGATTTTGCCCATCCTACGGCTGGTCGGCATCAGCCCGGCAGCGGGTGCCCCGGCATGAGATCGTAGGGGTGCTTCCAGCCCGGCAGCGCCTTGATGCGGTCGAGCCAAACCGCGATGTTCTTGTGCTGGGCGGCGATGTCGAAGCCGAATTCCTCCGCCGGATAGTAGAGATAAGCAACCAGCGAAAGATCGGCGATGGTCGGGCGCGCGCCGAGGATGAAAGGACTGCTCGAGAGCCGCTTGTCGACGATGGCGATGTTGTTGTCGATGCGGCCCTTGAGGAATGCGAGCACGGCTGGATCGCCCGGCGGCTTGGCGAAACATCGCAGGAAGCGGTAAGGCCCGAGAAAGCCGTTGACCTTCTGGTTGTCGAAGATGATCCAACGCAGCGCCTCGAGCCGCTCATCCTCGCTCTCGGGGCGGAATTTGCCCGAGCGCTCCGCGAGATAAGTCAGGATCACGGCGGACTGGCTGAGCTTCTTGCCCTGATGCACCAGCACCGGCACCTCGCCCATTTCGTTGACGTTGGTGCGGTATTGCGGCGAGCGCGGCTCGCCTTTGCCAAAGAAATCCACCCAGAGCGGCTCCCAGTCGGCGCCGATGAGGTTGAGCATCAACGCGGCCCGATAGGCGTTGCCGGATTGCGCGAAGCAATAGAGCTGGTGCTCGGCCATGATCCGCGCGCTCACTTCATCGTCGGAATGACGAACTCGGCGCCTTCCTTGGTGCCCGAGGGCCAGCGCGAGGTCACCGTCTTGGTCTTGGTATAAAAGCGCACCGCATCCGGCCCATGCTGATTGAGATCGCCGAAGCCCGAACGCTTCCAGCCGCCGAACGTGTAATAGGAGAGCGGCACCGGGATCGCGAAGTTTATGCCCACCATGCCCACGTTCACGCGGCTGGCGAAGTCGCGGGCGGTGTCGCCGTCGCGCGTGAAGATAGCCACGCCGTTGCCGTAGTCGTGCTCGGAGGGAAGCCGCAGCGCCTCCTCGTAATTTTTGGCGCGCACGACCGAGAGTACCGGGCCGAAGATCTCCTCCTGGTAGATGCGCATCGCGGGCGTCACCTCGTCGAATAGGCAGCCGCCCAAGAAGAAGCCGTTCTCGTAGCCCTGCAGCCTGAAGCCGCGGCCGTCGACCTTGAGTTTGGCGCCTTCCTTGATGCCGAGATCGACGTAGCTCTTGACTTTCTCGAGCTGCGCCTTGGTCACCATCGGCCCGTAATCGGCCTGCGGATCGCTCGAGGGTCCGACCTTCAAGCTCTCGACGCGCGGGATCAGTTTCTCGACCAGGACATCCGCGGTCTTGTTGCCGACCGGCACCGCCACCGAGACCGCCATGCAGCGTTCGCCCGCCGAACCGTAGCCGGCGCCGATGAGCGCATCGACCGCCTGATCTATGTCGGCATCCGGCATCACCACCATGTGGTTCTTGGCGCCGCCGAAGCACTGCACGCGTTTGCCGTGCGCGCAGCCGGTCGTGTAGATGTATTCCGCGATTGCGGAGGAGCCGACGAATCCGATCGCGCGCACCCGCGGATCGGTGAGCAGCGTGTCCACCGCTTCCTTGTCGCCGTTGACGACGTTGAGCACGCCCGCCGGCAGACCGGCTTCGACGAGGAGCTCGGCAAGCCGCATCGGCACCGAGGGATCGCGCTCCGAGGGCTTGAGAATGAAGGCGTTGCCGCAGGCGAGGGCGGGCGCAAACTTCCACATCGGGATCATGGCCGGGAAGTTGAACGGCGTGATGCCGGCGACGACTCCGAGCGGCTGGCGCAGCGAGAACAGGTCGATGCCCGGTCCCGCACTCTCGCTGAATTCCCCTTTGAGCAGATGCGGGATGCCGCAGGCGAACTCGACCACTTCGAGCCCGCGCTGGATGTCGCCCTTGGAGTCGGCGACGATCTTGCCGTGCTCGGAGGAGAGGAGCTTGGCGAGACTGTCGAATTCCTTCTGCACCAGCTCGAGGAACTTGAACAGCACGCGCGCGCGCCGCTGCGGGTTGGTCGCGGCCCAGGACGGCTGCGCCGCCTCGGCATTGGCGATAGCCTGCTCCACTTCCGCTTTGCTGGCGAAGGGGACCTTGGCCTGCACCTCGCCGGTATTGGGGTTGAACACGTCGCCGCTGCGGCCGGATGTGCCCGCCACGCGTTTGCCGCCGATGAAATGGCCGATGTCCCGCATCAGGGCCTCCCTGAATACCCGGCTCGTATTGCGGAGCCGTCGTGTCCAGGGTGAGATAGCGCAGCTTGCGCCGCGCGGGAAGCGGGCGGGCGGAGGTTGCCGGCTATGGACGAGCGTGAACGTGCTTCACGCCGCACCGGGCTACGCGCGGCCCAAGGATATTATCGTTGGCCGGGTCGGGTGGTCGGCGGCCGCGGAGCCTCTTTTCTTGCGTCTCTCGCGTCGGTTTCGAGGCCGAGTACGTACTCGACCTCGGTCTGCCCCTCGTTGATCCCGGCTGCAGGGTCGGCCGTGCGCACCGTGTAAATCGTGCCTCGCATGTTCGCGAATTTTCCCGTGCCGCCGGTAATACGTCCGACCGTGACGGCGGAGAGGCCTGCGCCGGCCTTCCGCGAGACGGCGGTCGAGTAGGCGAAGAACTTGTCGCCGTTTTCCAGCACGTAAACGCCGTAGAAGCTCGCGGCGCCGCTGTTATCTGTGTAGTCGCTCACGCCGCGGTTCCATTCCTCCTTCAGCGCCAGGCCGCCGATGATGGGCGGATCCTTGGGGAACGTGCGGAGAATTTCGAAAACCCGCACGTGATGACCGCCGACATCGCCCACCTCGATCAGGTGTTGCTGCGTATATTTGGTGTTTTCCGCAGAGCTCGGAAAAAACACCCGCTGGGTGTCCTGCGCGAGGGTGTCGGTCGCGGGCAAGGACAGCAATGCCGTTGCCGCAATGAGCATGGCAGCCCGGTGGATAGCGCTCCGTCCTGTCCCGATCCGGTACATCACAGTTGTCTCCGACCGTTCGATGCCACAGGGAACGCCTACAGGTTCGAGCCTGATGACAGGTGCAACATGGGCATCCATTCGTGCATCACGACAGCGAAACTGGGATGCGGGATCGTAAACGACGCCGGCAAGCGTCGAGAGCAACTACCGCCGCGGAGGCGAGTATGCAGCGCATCGGCATGACCCTCTTGTCTGTTATGAAAGGACCGATGTAAGGCGACGCGTTTGCTTTGGTCCTTGATCTCAATCAAAAGGACAATCCGTAGAAATACTTAGAGCCTAATTGACGCGCCTGTGCCCGCGGCTCGGGGTGCCGCGGTGAGGCATCTCGGCGAGGCGCGGCATCAGTCGGCCGCGAACAGCCGCATGGATTTCACCCGCAGCTTGCGCCCGACGGGAAGCGGCGACCGGACCCCCCATACGAGTTCATGCGGTTCGGCGCCGCGCGGTGACTTCGATTTCTATTTTCATTCGCGGATCGAAGAGTCCCGCTTGCATCATCGTCGAAGCAGGTCGCACGTCGCCGAGATATCGCTTCAGCACGGGCCAACAGGGCTCGAAGTCCTCCCGCCTGGGGACGATGTAGCGCACGCGGACGATGTCGGCGATTGCCGCACCGGCTTGTGCCAGCGCCGATGCGACGTTGCGCATCGATTGTTCGCACTGAGCCACAACGTCGTCGGAAATCGTCATCGTTGCGTAATCGAAGCCCGTAGTACCTGAAACGAAAATCCAATCTCCATCGACAACGGCACGTGAGTAGCCGACCTCCGTCTCGAAGCTCGAACCGGACGACACCAGCGTCCTCGTCATTGAAATTTCTCCTCATTAGAATGTGAAAACTAAGCATGATCGCCAGCCACCGGGCAACCCGAGAGGAGAGCGTCGCTCGTCGAGGGACGCAAGATTGTGGGGTCGGTCAAGGCGCTGAGCGTGGCGCTGCCAGCGGCTCAGGGAATATCGCGGCCTGACCGTTTGTGGCGCACGCGCCGCGACGTGGAACTTATCCCGCGAGGGCATGTTGCCAGCCAATGGGCGGTGATATAAGCCGCCCCGCCTTGTTGCGGTGCCTCAAGACTGACCAAGCCCCATGGCCCAGGTAGCGAACGACACCACCGCTTCCGGCGCGGCCGCTTCGCCTACCGAGCACCCTTGGCGCGACAAATCGGGCCTGTGGGCGCTGGCGCTCGGCAGCGTCGGCGTCGTCTACGGCGACATCGGCACGAGCCCGCTTTACGCGTTTCGCGTGGCGGTGACCGCGGCGGTGGAATCCGGGCCGGTCACGCGCGACATCGTGCTCGGCGTGTTGTCGCTGATCCTGTGGGCGCTGATCGTGGTGGTGGCGATCAAATACGTGCTCATCCTGCTGCGGGCCGATAACGGCGGGGAGGGCGGTACCCTGTCCTTGACGGCGCTGGCCACACGTGCGTTAGGGCGGCGCACCGCAGTCGTGTTCCTGCTCGGCGTCGTGGGCGCCTCCATGTTCCTGGGCGACGCGGTAATCACGCCCGCCATTTCCGTGCTGTCGGCGGTCGAAGGATTGACGCTGGTCGCGCCCGCGTTCGACCACTATGTCGCACCTTTGACCGTTGCCATTCTCATCGCCTTGTTCGCGGGACAAAGCCGAGGAACCGCGCGGGTCGCGAGTTTCTTCGCCCCGGTCATGGTGGTCTGGTTCGTCAGCATTGCTGCTGCCGGAATTCTCCATATTCACGACGATCCGGGCGTGCTCGCCGCGATTAATCCGGCCTATGCGGTGGCGTTTCTCTATGCGCACGGATCGGTCGGGCTGGTGACGCTCGGTCTCGTCTTCCTCGTGGTCACCGGCGCGGAGGCGCTTTACGCCGATCTCGGCCATTTCGGCCGCAAGGCGATCCGGATTGCTTGGTTCGGCCTTGTGTTCCCGGCGCTGCTGCTCAACTATTTTGGGCAAGGCGCCAAGGTGCTCGCCGATCCGGCCGCGATCGAGAATCCGTTCTATCGGCTCGTGCCCGAGACATTACTGTTGCCCATGGTCGTGCTCGCGACCGCGGCGACGGTGATCGCGAGCCAAGCCGTGATCACCGGCGCCTATTCACTCGTGCATCAGGCCATTCAACTCGGGCTGCTGCCGCGGCTTGCGATCCTGCACACATCGGAGTCGCAGGCGGGACAAATCTATATCCCGCGCGTCACCGGCGCGCTGCTCGTCGGGGTTCTGCTGCTGGTAGGCCTGTTCCGCACCTCGACCGCGCTCGCGTCCGCCTATGGGATCGCGGTCGCCACCACCATGGTGGTCGATGGCCTGCTCGGGTTCATCGTCATCTGGAAATTCTGGCATTGGCCGATGTGGCGGGTCGGACTTGTCATTGCGCCGCTCGTTGTTGTCGATCTCGTCTTCTTCTCCGCCAATCTGCTCAAACTGTTCGAAGGGGCCTGGGCGCCGATCCTGTTCGGCGCCTCGATGGTGCTGTTGATCCTGACCTGGCGGCGGGGCACCCACATCCTCGCCCGCAAGACCCGGCGCAGCGAAGTGCCGCTCGACACGTTGCTGGCAAGCCTGCAGAAGCATCCGCCGCACATCGTCCCGGGCACGGCGGTGTTTCTCACCAGCCAGCCGGAATGTGCCCCTACCGCGCTCCTGCACAACCTCAAGCACAACAAAGTCCTGCACGAGCGCAATGTCATTTTGACCATCATCACCACCGACACACCGCGGGTATCCGACGACGAGCGGGTGAAGATCACGGAGCGCTCGCCCCAATTCAGCCTCATGGCGCTCAAATTCGGCTACATGGAAACGCCGAACGTGCCCCAGGCGCTTGCCCTTGCGCGCAAGCACGGCTGGCAGTTCGACATGATGTCGACGTCGTTCTTCCTCTCGCGCCGCGCGCTCAAGCCGGCCAGCCATTCCGGCATGCCGCGCTGGCAGGACCGCTTGTTCATCGGCTTGGCGAAATCGGCGAGCGACGCCACCGACTTTTTCCATATTCCGACTGGGCGTGTGGTCGAGGTCGGGACCCAAGTCGCGGTTTGACCTCGTGTTTGCCGGAAAGGCGCTGGAAGCCGGCCGGAAACCCAGAATTGCGCGCGATGCTGGTCTGCTCTGTTCTTTCCGCAACCTCGGGGACAGACGGCGCAATTCGGCTCTGCTATAAGCGCAATCGCTTCATATTGCACTGCAGCATTTTAGGCCATCATGTCTCCTCCCACCACGGCTGCCGCGGCTGACCGCGGCGGCGCCATTGCGGCCAAAGCACACCGCCAAACAGGGCCGGGTTTCTGGGCGCTCACGCTGGGAACGATCGGCGTCGTCTACGGCGACATCGGCACGAGCCCGCTCTATGCCATGCGCGAGTCCGTGGTCGCGGCGGTCGGGCCCGGCAATCCGGCGAACGAAACCGCCGTCTTCGGAATTCTCTCCCTGATCATTTGGGCGCTGATTCTCGTCGTCACGGTCAAATACGTCGTCATCCTGCTGCGGGCCGACAACAACGGCGAAGGCGGCACGCTCGCGCTGATGGCGCTGGCGCAGCGTTCCTTGGGAAAAGGCGCGGGCGCGGTCATGCTGTGCGGCATCACCGGCGCCGCGCTGTTCTACGGCGACGCCATGATCACGCCGGCTTTGTCGGTGCTCTCCGCGATCGAGGGCCTCAAGGTGGTCACTCCGGCGTTGGACCGGTACGTGGTGCCGCTGACCATGCTGATTCTCGTGCTGCTGTTCGCGGTCCAATCGCGCGGCACGGCCCGGGTCGCGGCATTCTTCGGCCCGGTGACGCTAGTTTGGTTTATCGCCATCGCCGTCGCCGGACTCTGGCAGGTGGTGGAAAATCCCACCGTGCTGTGGGCATTCAATCCCGCCTATGGCGTCCAATTTCTCGCAAGCCACGGCATGATCGGGCTTGTGACGCTGGGTGCCGTGTTCCTGGTCGTCACCGGCTCGGAGGCGCTCTACGCCGATCTCGGCCACTTCGGCCGCGCCCCGATCCAGAGCGCGTGGCTCACGGTCGTGCTCCCGGCACTCACCATCAACTATCTCGGCCAGGGCGCACTCGTCTTGGCCGATCCCAAGAGCATCGAGAATCCGTTCTTTCTGCTTTATCCGGACTGGGCGTTGCTGCCGATGGTGGTCTTGGCGACCGCGGCGACGGTGATTGCAAGCCAAGCAGTCATCACCGGCGCCTATTCACTGACCCGACAGGCGATCCAGCTCGGGCTGCTGCCGCGCCTCGAAATTCGCCACACGTCGGAGGCGCTGCTCGGCCAAATCTATATGCCGCGGGTCAACACGGTCCTGCTGATCGGCGTGCTGCTGCTCGTGGCGTTGTTCCGTTCATCGAGCGCGCTCGCCTCCGCCTACGGCATCGCCGTGACCGGCACCATGGTGGTCACCGTCACCATGGCTTTTGTCGTGGTGTGGAGGGTCTGGCGCTGGCCCGCGCTCGGGGCGGCCGCGCTGATCCTGCCGTTCCTGTTCATCGATCTGACCTTTCTCGGCGCCAATCTGCTCAAAGTGGTCGAGGGCGGGTGGGTGCCGCTCGCATTCGGCGGCCTGATCATGGTGATGATGTATACGTGGCGGCGCGGCAGCCGCCTGTTGTTGGAGAAGACCCGGCGCCAGGAAATCTCCCTCGATGAGCTCGTGCGCATGCTCGAGAAAAAGCCGCCGACGCGGGTGCCGGGTACCGCCGTGTTTCTCACCAGCACGCCCAACGCCGCACCGACCGCGCTCATGCACAGCCTCAAGCACTACAAGGTGCTGCACGAGCACAACGTCATTTTGACGATCGAGACCGTTACTACGCCGCGGGTGGATGCGACCGAGCGCGTGCGCATCAAGAAGGTGGGCGAGACCTTCACCTGCGTGGTGCTGCGCTTCGGTTTCATGGAAACGCCCAACGTTCCCAAGGCGCTCGCCATCGCGCGCAAGCTCGGCTGGACGTTCGACATCATGTCGACCTCGTTCTTCTTGTCGCGGCGTTCGCTCAAGCCGGCCGCCCATTCCGGGATGCCGCGCTGGCAGGATCGCCTGTTCATCATGCTCACCCGCATCGCCAACGACGCCACGGATTATTTCCAGATCCCCACCGGGCGGGTGGTCGAGGTGGGAACACAGGTGACGATCTGACGCCGCCGGCGCCAACTCCCTTGATTCTTGCACGCTGACGCGCGAGTTGTTTGGGGCGGCGATACGCGCCGGAATGAAGGAGTTTCCATGTCCGCCCAGCTTGGCCGAGAGAACGTGCATGATTTGCTTCCGGAGGAGGTGGCGCGGGGGCTTGCCGAAGGCAGAGTTCTGCTGGTCGACGTGCGCGAGCCGAACGAGACCGAGGTCGAGCGCTATCCGGAGGCGTTCTATCTGCCGATGTCGGAGTTCGATCCGGCTGCAATTCCCGATCCGGCGGGTCGCCGCGTCGTGTTCGCCTGCCGCTCCGGGAACCGATCGGTCACCGCCTCGCTGATGGCGCAGGCCGCAGGCCTGCCGTACGATGCGCATCTCGCCGGCGGCATGAAAGCGTGGAAGGAACTCGGCTTGCCGACCGAGAGCTGACGCGCCCCGGCGGCGAAACCCTCAGCCGCCGGCCCAAACGCCTGCCCTCCCTCCATCCGAGCCTCGGCCCATGCGCCAACCGATCCGACTCCTCGTCGTTGCTGCCGCGTGCGCCGCGATTGCGCCCGCTGCTGCCCAAACCAAGCGTGAGCGCGTCGTCAACATCTATAATTGGTCCGACTATATCGCTCCGACCGTGGTCGAGGATTTCAGCAAGGAGAGCGGAATCAAGGTCCGTTACGACACCTTCGATTCCAACGACACGCTCGAGACAAAGCTTCTGGCCGGCAAATCTGGTTACGACGTGGTGGTGCCGACCGGCTATTTTCTCGAGCGCCAGATCAAGGCCGGCGTTTTCCAGAAGCTGGACAAGGCGAGGCTGCCCAACCTCGCGAATCTATGGCCGGAGATCTCGCAGCGATTGGCAACGTATGACGCCGGCAACGAGTACGCCGTCAATTACATGTGGGGCACGACCGGGATCGGCTACAACGCGCGAAAGGCGCGCGAGGTGCTAGGGCCGAACGGCACGATCGACAGCTGGGACATCGTGTTCAAGCCCGAGAACCTCGCCAAGTTCAAGGACTGCGGCGTGCACCTGCTCGATTCCTCCGACGACATTCTGGCGGCGGCGCTGTACTATCTCGGGCTCGATCCCAACAGCAGCAACGAGGCCGATCTGCAGAAGGCCGCCGATCTTGTGATGAAGATCAGGCCCTATGTGCGCAAATTCCATTCGTCGGAGTATCTCAACGCGCTCGCCTCCGGCGAGATCTGCCTAGTGGTGGGCTTTTCCGGCGATATCAAGCAATCGCAAAAGCGCGCGGCGGAAGCCAAGAACGGGGTCGAAATCGCTTACGCGATCCCGAACGAGGGGGCGCAATTGTGGTTCGACAATCTCGCCATCCCGCGCGACGCCAAAAACGTGGCCGAAGCGAACGAATTCATCAATTATCTGCAGCGGCCCGAGGTGGCCGCGAAGAATACGAATTTCATCTCCTACGCCAACGGCAATTTGGCCAGTCAGAAGTTCATCGACAAAGCGATCCTCGACGATAAAGCCATCTATCCGGACGAGGCGACGATGCGCAAGCTTTACACGATCAGCGCGCACGATCCCAAGACGCAGCGGCTGATGAACCGGCTGTGGACCAGGATCAAGACGGGCAGGTAGCGCGGGCAATCAGCGCCAGCGACGATGCAGCCACAGCCATTGCTCGGGGTGCTCGCGCACCCATCCTTCGACCACGGACGTAATCGCCTGCATGGTGCCGGCGATGTCGATCTTGCCGGCGGCGTCGCGCCGCGGCTCGATGGCCTCGGTCAGATCGACGCGAAAGTGGTGCCGATCCGGCAATCGGATGATGCGCGTGCCGTGAATCGGGCAATCGACGTGGCGCGCAAGGCGGGCAATGAACGGGTTGGCTTTGCAGCGGCGGCCGAAGAAGGTCACGTCCACGCCGTTGACGTAATGTTGGTCGACGAGCATGGCGACATGCCCGCCGGCCTCGAGCATGCGGATGAGTTTGAGCGGTGCGTCGAGGCCGGTCGGAACGAGATTGCCCATGCTGCCCTTGCGCAGCTTGATGACCGCGTCGCTCACCGCGCCGATATTGGGCCGGCGGTAGAGCACCGCCGTGTCGAGCCGAAATTTGGCCGCAACCAGGGCCGGCAATTCCCAGTTCGCGAGATGGGCGGCGAAGACCAACGCCGGCTTGCCGTCGCACCGCAGCCGCCGAAAGCGCGCATCGACTTCTTTCGTGTAGAGGATGTCGCCCTCTTCCAGCGGGTCGGGATCGAACATTTGCAGACGATCGATGTGCGCGAACTCGGCCGCAACGCGCCCGAGATTGTCCCAAACGCCGCGCAGGATTGCTTCGATCTCGTCGGCGGATTTTTCCGGAAAGGCCGCCGCGAGGTTGGTGCGGCCGATCCTGTGTTCCTTGAGTTTCGGACCGAGTGTGCGCATGAAGCGGCCGGCAAAATCGGCCATGTGCTTGCGGTTGGTCGTGCGGATGGTGCGTAGCATTGCGACCGCCAGGAAGCCGAGTGCGGCGTCAATGCCGGTCTTGACATGTCGTTGCAGCCGAAGGGCGAACGTTTTCGAGGGGGTCATGCGCTCGCGGCGGCTCGTCAAAAGGTGACGACGATTTTTCCGAACACTTGGCGGCTTTCCAGCCGCGCCAGTCCACGCTCGAAGTCGGCGAGCGCAACCTCGGTGTCGATCACCGGCAACAGCCCGTTCGCCATCTTGGCGAGACTCTCGCGGATGTTGCGCATGGAGGCGCCGAACGAGCCGATAATGCGATACTGCTGCTGGAAAAGCTGCATCAGGTTGATGGTCGTCGAGGGCCCGGATGTGGAGCCGCAGGTGACGAGCCGCCCGCCGCGCTTGAGGCAAAGGAGCGAGCCGTTGAAGGTTTCCGCGCCCACGTGCTCGAAGACCACGTCGACCCCCTTCTTGGCCGTGATCTTGCGCACGGCGCCTTCGAAACGGTCGGTGCGATAGTTGATCACATGATCGGCGCCAAGCGCCTTGGCTTTTTCCGCCTTGGCATCGTCGCCGACCGTGGTGATGACGCTGCAACCGATCGCCTTCGCCATCTTGATGGCACCCGAGCCGATCCCGGAACCGCCGGCATGCACGAGCACGCTCTCGCCCGGCTCGAGCTTGGCGTTGTCGAACAGCATGTGCTGCACCGTTGCAAATGCGATCGGCGCGCAGGCAGCGTCGCGTAGCGCGACGCCGTTGGGGATCGGGATCACCAGCCGCGCCGGCATGTTGACGAGATCGCGAGCGAAGCCGTCGATGTGAAAGCCCATGATGCCGCCGACGTTCTCGCACAAATTATCGCGGCCCTCCCGGCAGGCCTTGCAGGCACCGCAGGTCAAGGCGCCGTACATGACGACAGGGTCGCCCGGGGTGAACCCTGTCGCATCAGGCCCCGTCGCCGCAATCTCGCCGGCCGCCTCGACGCCGACCACGATCGGCAACTTGCGCCGCGCAAAGGCCATGCCGCGGTAGCCCCAGAGATCGAGGTGGTTGAGCGCGACAGCCCTGATGCTGATCTGTACCTCGCCCGATGCCGGCGCAGCCGGCGCGGGGATGTCGGCAAGCTCGAGCTTGCGGTCGGCGACGAGCGCGAGCGCCCGCATGCGTCACGCGGGCTCGCGGCTCATCACCAGCGAGACGTTCTGGCCGCCGAAACCGAACGAGTTCGACAGCGCGTGCCGGACTTTGGCGTCGCGCGCCGTGTTCGGCACGACGTCGAGCGGTATGGCCGGATCGGGAACGTTGTAATTGATGGTCGGCGGCAAGCGTTGATGCTCCAAAGCCAGGAGCGTGAACACAGCTTCCACCGTGCCCGCTGCCGACAGTGTGTGGCCGATCATCGACTTGTTCGAGGAAATAGGAATTGACTTCGCGCGCTCACCGAAGACCGACGCGACGCCCAAATATTCCATCTTGTCGTTCTCGGGCGTTCCGGTGCCGTGCGGGTTGATGTAGTCGATGTCATCGGGCGTGAGACCCGCGTCCGCGACGGCGTTGCGGATGCAGCCGATGATGGCTTTGCCGTCGGGGCTCGAACGCGTGCGGTGGAAGGAATCCGCCATCTCGCCGCAGCCTGCCAATACTCCGAGGATTTTCGCCCCGCGTGCGGTGGCGGAATCATAGCTTTCCAGCACCAGCGCTGCGGCTCCCTCCGCCATGACGAAGCCGTCGCGGTTCTTGGAGAACGGTTTTGCCGCCGCTTGCGGTGGATCGTTGGCGGTCGAGAGCGCCGACAAGAGCGAGAAGCGGATCAGGCATTCCGCATTGACCGAGCCATCGGTGCCGATGCAGAGCGCGGCGTCGGCCTCGCCGCGGCGGATCGCCTCGACGCCGAGCTGAATCGCGCTCGCTCCCGACGCACAGGCGGTCGAAACCGAAATCGGCGAGCCCTTGGTGCCGAAGCGCTCGGCGAGATGCTCCGCCACCGAAGCGAACAGGCAACGTTCGTGAATGGCACGAAAACGGCCTGACGCGCTTGCGCGCAGAAGGTCGTCGTATCCGACCGCGTCATTGGCCCCCGAGCCCGCCGCAAGTGCGTCGCGATGCGGCCACTCGATCTCCACCGGCGCGACCGCAAGGAACAGTGGGCCGGGAAAGTCGCCTTTGCTGCCGACGCGAGCCTCGCCGATCGCCTCCTCGGCAACCATCGCCGCCATGCGCTCGCCGAGCTCGGTCGAGCAGAACGGCTCGACCGGCACGAAGTCGACGGTGCCCGCGATCGTGGTCCTGAGGCCCTCATTGGCGAAACGGGTGATGCGGCGGATGCCCGATTCTCCGGCCGTGAGCTTGGCCCAGTTGTCGGCTTTGCCCGCGCCCAGCGAGGTGATCACGCCCATGCCCGTGACCACCACGACCGGCCGTCCGTTCTTGCCGCGCGACAATTCCATCCGCGTCTCCTTCACCTCACCGCCTCGACCAGTGCCATGCCCTCGCCGCGCCAGTGGCCGACGGCGGTCACTGCCACGCGGTCGAGCGGACCTTCATACTCCCGTTCCACGCCCGAGGAGTCCGCCGGCGGGAACAACTTTTCGCGACCGAGTGCGAGCGTGGCAAGCGCGATGTTCATGGAAAATTGCGGCTCGAAGCCGTGCCCGAGAAGGTTGCCGGTCGCGCGCGCCGGCACCTCCGGCAAAGTCTTGAGCCAGGCGCCCTCCTCGTTGGTCGCGGGCTGCGCGCCGGTGGCACCCGAGATCACGCCGGCGCTCGACGGTGGTGGGCCCAGGCTTTGCCACATCCGCGAAAGCGCGGCGGTCACTGCGCCGGCTGGTCGGGCGGAGCGCTCCGACAGAACCCGTGAGAGTCGCGCCAGCGGCTTGGCGTTGCGCGCCTCGGCATGGCTGCGTGCCTCCAGAACGAGGAATGCGCCGAGCGAGCCGAGCACCATGCCCGCTTGCCGCTCCCAGACCGTCTTGAATGTCCCGCGCAACAGGTGTCCGCCGGCGTCGTAGAGCAGCAACAAGTCCTCGCGCTCGCCGTTATGGGAGCCGCCCACCAGCGCCAGCTCGCTTTGCCCGGCGGTAATGCGCGCGAGCGCAATACGCACGGCGTCGACGCCTGCCGCCTCCTCCCCCATGAACGTGCGCGAGGAGCCGGTGACGCCGTGGACGATGGAGATGTTGCCGGCGAGCAGATTGGACAGTTGCGCCAGGAACAGCGTCGGCCGCAGATCGCTCATCAGCCGTTCGTTGAGGAAGGCTTCGGGATCGGGGGCTTTGGACTTGTTGGTGAGGATCGCCGCGTCGACCGCGACGTCGCGCTCGCCGCCGCCGGCCGCGACGATCATGTCCATGCGCGCGAGCAGATCGGCATTGCCCTTCACGCCGGCATCGGCAAGGGCAAGCCCCGCCGCATAGGTGCCGATCCGCTGCCATGGTTCCATCTGGCGCTGGTCGCCCTTCTTCGGGATCTGTTTGTCCAGGTCGAGCGGTGCGAGCGGATGGACCGGGTGGGGAGCGAACCGCTCGGCGTCGAGCTTGATTCGCCGTTCGGCAAAGCCCTGCCAGTGCGCCTCGGCGCCTTCGCCGAGGCAGGAGACGATGCCGATGCCGGTGATCCAAGCCTCGCGTGGCGTATCAGCCATGAGCGAGGGTCCCCATGGGGAATTCGAGGATCGCGGCCATCTTCTCCATGCTGGCGCGGAACTCCGCGTTGGGAAACTCAATCAGCCGGAACGTGATCTCGGCGTTGCAGACGAGCTTGCCGTCGCACCGGATATCGGCCTTGGTGACGGCGTAGCCCGAGCCTTCGTGCAGCAATTTGGCCGAGAGGGAAAGGTTTTGGCCCGGGTGCACGAACGAGCGCAGCTTTACCTCCTTCAGCGCGGCGAAAAACGGCATGCGCGAGAATTTGGTTACGGCGATGACGAGCCAGCCGGAGGTCTGCGCCATCGCCTCGATGAGCAGCACGCCCGGCATCAACGGATAGCCGGGGAAGTGCCCTTCGAAGATGGTGGATGCGTTCGGAACGCGCGCCTCGGTACGGATGGTCTGCTGGGCAAGATCGAGATCGACGATGCGGTCGATAAGCTGAAAATACTCGATGCGCATGCGAGCGCGTCAGGCGCCCTTAGCAGCGACAAGTTCGTCGATGCGGGTGCACAGGTTGTTCAATTGAAAATATTGTTCGGTCGTTGCTTTCCCGTCGTTGACCTCTTGCGTCCACTGCTCGAGCGGCATTTTGATTCCGAACGCCTTGTCGATCGCAAATGCGATGTCGAGAAAGTCGAGGCTGTCGATGCCGAGATCGTTGATGGCGTGGCTTTCCGGCTTGATCGTCTCGCGCGGAATGTCGCAGGTCTCGGAGATGATATTGGCCACCGTTTCAAAAGTCGAAGGCATCAGTAAATCCCTGATCGGTCACGCGGTTCGAGCGACCGCCGCCGACGTGTTTGCGATTACGGGTCGGATCGCCCCGGAGCGGCCCATCTCCCCCGCGAGAGGTCGGCTGCCCGTATAGCGAAGAGGCCGCACAAGTTCAATGGCGCGAAAGTTTCGAGCTTAGAAGGCTTTAGTCCGCCGATTTCCGGCTGATTGCAGCGCGCACGCATGACATCATGCCTGTCTCGAAACAGACGGGACGGCGCATCGAGGCGCTCCGACGTCCGGCTCCGACGGCTAACACGGAGCGATGCTTGCTCCGGCTCTAGATGATCCTCGACCGCGCCCAGGCCGTCACGATTTCCGCAACCATCACCACGCCGAAGATCACGAATAGCACCAGGCCAACTTCGTCCCAATAGAGATTGGACAGCGCGGTATCGAGCGCCATCCCGAGACCGCCGCCGCCGACGAGGCCGAGCACCGCCGATTCGCGCACGTTGATGTCCCAGCGGAAAACCGAGATCGAGAGGAACGCGGGTTTGACCTGCGGCCAGTAACCCTTGAGCAGGATCGCGAGCGGCGGGGCGCCGGCCGCGACCAAGGCCTCGATCGGGCCGGGCTTGGCCTCTTCGATGGCCTCCGAAAGGAACTTGCCGGTGAAGCCGATCGAATGCATGGCGATTGCCATCGTTCCGGCGAGTGCGCCCGGACCGAACACGGCGACAAAGAACAGCGCCCAGATCATTGCATGCACCGAGCGCGTTGCTACCAGAATGAAGCGCCCGATGCTGTTGAGAACGACCGAACGGGTGATATTGCGCGCGACCATGAGCGCGACGAGGCTGGCCATTGCCACCGCGAGAATGGTGCCGAGCGTCGCCGTATGCAGCGTCTCGACCAGAGCGCCGTGCACCACCTTCGGGTACCACGCCCAGTCGATCGGCCACATCCGCGCGAAGAGATCGACCGTCTGTTGCGGCGCGTCGTAGAGAAACTCGGGAATGATCTCGATGCTTCGCAGCGACCATACGATGGCGGCCAGCGCTCCGACATAGAAAACGGAGCGCATGGCGCGTTGGGCGAATGTGAAGCGCTGCCAATGGCGCACAGGAACGTGCGCGGATGCGGTGATCATTGGAACACTCGGCGCATCCAGCCTGATATCACCTCGCCCGCCATGACCACGGCGATGATGGCGAGCACGATGCTCAGGACGAAATCGTAGTCGAAGCGCTGGAATGCGGTGAACAGCGTCGCGCCGATGCCGCCGCCGCCGACGAGGCCGACCAACGCTGAATTGCGCAGGTTCGAATCGAGCAGGTAGGCGGAAAAGCCGATGAAGCGCGGCATCACCTGCGGCAGCACGCCCATGATGACCAGCGACAGAAATGGCGCGCCGGTTGCGCGCACCGCCTCGACCTGCCGCATCGACATCTCCTCGACGGCCTCGGCTACGAGCTTCGACAGGAAGCCGAGCGAAGCAACGATCAGCGCCAGCACGCCGGCGAGCGCGCCGAATCCGACCGCCTTCACGAACAGGATTGCGATGATCACGGGGTGAAACGTGCGGAAAAGGACGATGATCGCGCGTGCAGCCCATGCCAGCGGCAAGGGCGAAAGGTTGCGTGCGGCGCTCAGTCCCAGCGGAAGCGACAGCAGCACGCCGACGGTCGTTGCGATGATTGCGATCTGCAGGCTCTCGATCATGCCGCCGTAGAGGAGTTCGAGCTTGTCGTGGGCGAAGTTCGGCGGAAACATTCGCGAAACGAAGCGCGCACCATGGCCAAAGCCGGCCACGAGGCGCTCCCGGCTGATTTCGAGAATCGAGCACGCATAGACGACGTAGAGCGCGAGCGCGATGCAGGTGATCCGCGTCGGCCAGCTCGGCGGGAAAGCGACGCGTCGGACACCGCCGGGAGGGGCTGAGACGTCGGTCATGCTGGTGCGCAGCACTGTCTACGTTTCGTCACTCGAGCCAGCCCTCGCCCCCGTAAATCTGCAACAGGCGGGCGTCTTCCAGCGCTTGCGGCGGGCCGTCGAACACGATCTCCCCCTTCGACATGCCGACGATACGATCGGCAAAGCGCCGAGCCAGATCGACGTTGTGGATATTGACGATCACCGGAATATCTCCCTCGCCGGCGCGGCGCGCGATCAGTTCCATGATCTCGACCGAAGTCTTGGGGTCGAGCGACGACGTCGGCTCGTCCGCCAGCAGGAGGTCGGGTTCCTGCATCAGCGCCCGCGCAATGCCGACGCGCTGGCGTTGTCCGCCGGAGAGTTGGTCGGCGCGCGCGGTGGCAAAGTCGCCGAGCCCGACCGCATCGAGAAGATGGAAGGCGCGCTCCACGTCCTGCGCCGGGAACTTGCGCAGCCATGCGCGCCATACCGGCACGTAACCGAGCCTGCCGCACAGCACGTTCTCGATCACCGAGAGCCGCTCGACGAGATTATACTCTTGGAACACCATGCCCATGCGGCGGCGCGCGATGCGCAATTCGCGGCCGTTAAGACGCGCCAAATCCTGCCCGCGGAAGAGGATTTCGCCCGCAGTTGGATCGACGAGCCGGTTGATGCAGCGGATCAGCGTCGACTTGCCGGTGCCGGACGGGCCGATGATGGCGGTCATGCCGCGACCTTCCACGGTGAGGGAAACGTCTTTGAGCACCGGCTGACCCGCGCGGTACTCCTTGCGCAGATTACGGATAACGAGCGAGCGGCCGAGCTCGGCCGCCGCCGGCTTGGATGGTGTCGAGGCGTCCATCTGCCCGGCGCGCGCCGCGGCGAGTTACTGCTTCGGCGCTGGCTGCTGCTGCTTCTTCGCCAGCGCCTCGGCCTCGCGCTTTGCTTCGGCCTCGTAGGCGGACTTGTTGTAAGGTGTGCCCGAACCCTCCGCGATCTCGCGCACCACCTTCCAGGTATTTTTGTAGGTGATCGGAACGAAGCGGTCGTCGCCGTTGAATTCCTTCCGCATCGCTGGGGGAAAGTCGAAAGCGAAGAAACAGCCGCGGATCTTTCTGGCCAGATCAGGATGAAGGTCGTGCGCGTAGGCGAAGGACGATGTCGGGAAAATTGGGCTCGTGAAGATGATGCGGAAATCGTCGGCCTTGAGCGTTCCACGCGTGACCATTCGCTCGAACACGTCGGAAGCGACGCCAGCCATGTCGTAGTCGCCCGACGCGACTCCGAGCGCCGACTTGTCGTGTCCACCGGACATCAGCGGCTTGTAATCCTCGTTCGGCTTGAGGCCTTCTGGCGGATAAAGCACGAGCGGCGCCAGATGGCCTGAATTCGACGACGGCGATGTGTGTGCGACGCGCTTGCCCTTGAGATCGGAAAGTTTCTGGTAGGGACTGTCCTTTTTGACGATCGAGATGAGATGGTAGCCGTGCGGTCCCTTCTCGGTGCCCTTAGCGGCGAACGGCACGGCGCCGGCAAGGTTGACCGCGAATCCGGTCGGGCCGGTCGAGAAGCCGGCGATATGGAGGCGGCCGGAGCGCATCGCTTCGATCTCGGCCGCGTTCGACTGTACAGGGTAATAAATCACGCGCTTGCCGGTGCATTGGGCGAGAAAGTCGGTGAATGGCTTGAATACGTTCTGATAGACGGCGGGATCCTCGACCGGCGTATAGGCAAAAACGAGTGTTGAAGGATCTCGCAGCTTCCTCGGATCACTCGGCGCATCGGCGACGAGATCGTTGTCCTCGTCACAATAGAGTGTATCGAGCTGGCCCCGGTTCTTGCATTCCTCGGCGATCGCGGTCGTCGCGCTCGCCACCATCCAGATAACGGTCGCGCTCAAGCTCGCCCGCGCAACGCGACGCCACAGGTCTCTCATTTGGTCCTCCCCGCGAGCTCGCACCGCGCTCGATTAGGGTCGCAACGATACGCGCCGTCCCGCGGCCGGGCAACGGCACGAGGGAACTTTCAGATCGGTCCAGGATTCAGATCGATCCAAGATCAGGTCGGAACCAAAGCGGGGGCCGCGCGTTTGTGGCGGCGAGGATCGCGGGGGGTGACCATCGCTGCCAATTAACCGCCGCATTCAGAAGCCACAGGTCGACCGCGCAAAAGCGGCCGACAAAACGTCGTCGTGTCGCAACGAAAGGAGGTCGTAGTGAAAGGTAGAATGATGCTATTTGCTGCTTCGATCTTAGGCTTCGAGTTTTTTCCCACCATTGTCACACCTTCCGCGGCAGGCCAGGCCGGTATCGCCTCGGTCTATTCCTACGAAAGCGGAAGCAGAACCGCGAGCGGTCAAAAGCTAAATCACGAGGCGCTCGCCGCGGCCCACCGCACGCTGCCGTTCGGCAGCAAGGTGAAGGTCACGAACAAGAGCAACGGACGTACAGTGGTCGTCACCATCAACGACCGTGGCCCGTTCGTGCGCGGTCGCGTGATCGACGTTTCGCCGGCGGCGGCGCAGGTGCTGGGTTTCGCCGGGCTTGCACAGGTCAGTATCGACGACGCTCAATAGGGGCTCACTTACGCTCGCGTGCGTTAACGTCGATCGGTGCGCAATCGCGCCGACCGGAGAGAACGCAATCCTGGTTCTTGCGCAGGTCGGCGATTTGGATGGCCAGCCACACGCCGGCAAGCACCAGCGCGATCGTGAAAGCCAAGGCCGCTAGGTTGACCATCATGCGATGGCGGTAAGTGCCCTCTTGCTCCTCGCCGCCTTCGTATTTTGCCAGTCCTTCGACCGAAGAGCCGGCGGGGTGCGGCCGTGCCCCGCCGCTTGCGTCGGGGAGCCGAGATCGAAACCGCACGACGTTATCGTCCGCCCCTTTGGAGCGCTGGGCTGTGACGTTTGACTCCCTGCTTATCGGCATTTCGCGGCCTCTATCGGCGCGCCGGATCAGGATTTCAAGCAAAACCTGAAAGTTATATTCGCAGTAGGTTTGCGTGCATGTTGCGGCGCACGGTCGGGGACCCGACTAACAAAAATTTCATGCGCGGCACCGAATGTTGTCTTGTCGGTTGTAGTGTCCTGGCTTAAATTTACAGGAAATTTATGGAAGCAGCGGCTCACAACGATAATCCCCTGCTTTCCAGAGGGATGTACGGCTAAGTCGAAAAAGAATACCGCCACGAGCGGTGGGGTCTGCGACCCCAATGATCCGGCGCCACACGCCGGCAGGGAGAATGCGCCTAAGCGCGGGAATGAGCGACGCCCTGTCAGCTTTGCTGCATGTTTTCGGCCACGATTATTCCTGGCTGGCGCAATTTTTTTCACTTCTGTTCCTGCCATTCGCGCACGAGGACTTCGCCATCCTGCTCGGCGCCTACGTCGTCGTGAACGAGATCATGCCCGTGGCGCTCGTGGCGCTGTGCATCTATGGCGGCATGGTGGCGAGCGACTTTGCCTTGTACGGGGTCGGCGCGGGCGCCAGGCACCTGCCGTGGCTCAGGCGTGTTGCCGTCGATGATCGCGTCCGCAATTTTGCCGAGACGCTCAAGCGCAATCTGTTCGGGATCGTCGCGCTCTGCCGCGTGGTGCCCGGCGTGGTCTTTGTCGGCTTCGTCGCCTGCGGCTGGGCGCGGGTACCGCTCCCGCGTTTCACCGTGGCGAGCCTGACGGTGTCCGCGCTCTATCTACCGCTGATGCTCTGCATTGCTATCGTCTTCGGCGACTCGCTCGAGACTCGTATGGGTTGGTGGACATGGCCGCTCCTGTTTTGCGTGTTGCTCGCGATCGGGTTCCTCCGTCGACGCGTGTTCAATTTGCAAGAGCAGCCCAGCGCGGCCGACAACAAACGACCGGCGCAGGTCGCTTGCCGCAGCGTGCGCCAGCCGGCAGCGATCCATCGCATCCCGCTCGGCCTACTTTATCTTTCCTTGATCGGGCGCTGGATCGGCCTTGCAACGAGATACCGGTCGTTGACCTTGCCCACGATCGCCAATCCGCGCCACCCGCCAAGCGGGATGTGGGGCGACTCGAAGAGCGCCTATTTGGGCGACGTGACGGGGCCCGAGCGCGGACGCGTGGCCGAGTTCATCGCGGTGACGCGCAGCGTCGAGCATCGTACGCTTTTCGCCGACCTCGAGCGGATCCGGCAATTATTGTGCGGGGCCGGCCTGGAATTTCCGCTGATTGCCAAGCCTGACGTCGGCCGTCGCGGTGCGGTTCGGATCGACGATGTTCCGGCCTTGCGCGAGTGTCTGCGGCATTGCCGTCCCGGCGAGAAATTCATTCTGCAGCAATTCGTGCCGTATAGCGGAGAGGCCGCGCTGCTCTACGCACGGCTCCCCGGCAGCCAGAGCGGGCGGATTCTCTCGCTGACCTTCCGCGCGGACGGTCACTGGCGCAATGCATGGCGCCATGTCACGCCGGAGCTCGAAGCACGGATCGATGCCATCGCGCGCGGCATGCGCGAATTCCATTATGGACGCTTCTATCTGCGTTTTGCTTCGACCGACGATCTCATGCGGGGAGAGAATTTCTCGGTGGTCGAGATCACGGGCATCAGTGGCGGCATGAGGTGTGATTGCGAGCCGTCGTTGTCGCTGCCGGAACTCTATCGCCGTCTGATCGACCAACAGCGCATCATGTTTTTGATCGGCGACAGAAATCGCACACGCGGTTTTGCGCCAGTGGGATGCGCTGACGTTCTCAAATCTTTCCTTCGGCAGACCCAATTTACGCGGCGGTATCCGGCCTCCGCTTGACCTGACGGCGCCTGCGGCGCCACCCGAACGCACGGGGGGCCAACATCACGTCCGGTCCGGCGTAATCATCGCGCGCGGCGTGCCCTGCGGGCGATGGCGGCGGCGCCGATGAGGCCGGCAGCCGCGAGCGGCAGGCCGATGTACCAGCGTTCCCGTTCGCGCCCGCGGGTGCGCAGGTAATCCACCACAAAACGCTCGCCGCGACCCATTTCGGTCAGGGTTTGTTGCATTGAGCCGATGCGGCGAATTTCGTCCGCGGTCAGCTCGTCGCCTTGCCAGCGCGATTGCCGTTCGCGGTCGTAGAGGCGGTCGATCTCGGCCTTGTGGCGGCGCTCGACCATGGCGGCTTCAAGATAGTCCGCGCGCTCCTTTGCGGTCATGAATCGATCGGGTCCGATTCCCGTCGCCATTTCGATGGCAGCCAGGATCGGATGATCACCCGCCGGCGCGATGACAACCCAAGCACCCGACAGACCAATGAGGAGACTCAAGATGAGCCCGCCCGCCTGCAATCCGGCTCTTCGGTTGCGGCTGCGCTCTGTCACCGGGGCCGTGATAAAGGCACGGATCGCTCCGGCGATCACCAGCGCTGCGGCAAATGCCACGACCGTGACCGCACCCGTCGGGGCATCGAGCAGAAAGGACCCGAATATCCCGGCCGCGCTTGCAGCAGCGCCGGCAACCCAACCGATCGCCAGCGCCACGCTGATGTGCGAGGAGAATAGGTTACCGATGAGGGCTGGGACAATGAGGAAGCAGAACACCAGCAAGACGCCGGCGGTGGCGACGGAAGACGTTACGACTACGCCGAAAGACAGGTAGAAGATGAGGTCCCAAAACAGGAACTTTCCGATGTCCCTCCGGCCGTCTGCATCGGCTGACGCGGCCAGCAACGGTCGCCGTATGACCCAATGAACAGCCCCGATGATGCTGTAGAGGACGACGAACTTCTGCAGTTCGTCCCCCGTCACCGAGAGAATGCCGCCGACGAGCATCTTCTTGACGTGTTCGGCGCCCTGCGGGGAGCGGTCGATGACGAGCACCGTCGCGGCCGTGGCAAACACATAGAGGACGCCGATGAAGGCCTCCTGCCGCACGCTGCGGGCGAGCCCGCGGCTTGCGGTCAGCAACAAAGCCCCGATCGCGGTGAAAATAAGTGTGTAGGCATATCCGGCGGCGCTCTGAACGGCATGGCCGGCGACCACGGCCACGGTCGCGCCCAAGGCGGACACCTGCGCCAGCGCGAGATCAGCGAACACCACGTTTCGCCGCAGCACCTGGAGCCCGAACCACGTGTGAATGCCGGTGAAGACAACGGCTGCGGTCAGCGGCAAGGCCGCGAAAGCGAGGACGTCCTCAAACATGAGTGCTCAGTTCGATGCGGCCGATAGCGCCTGCGCCAATGTGCCGACATTATAATCGAATAGCGGGAGATAGCCGGTGGCCGCCGGCATGCTGCCGACCGACGGCGCGAGCTTGACGATCGCCGCACCGGTTCGCCGCGCCAGCAGTTGCGATGCCTCCTCTGGCACGAACGGCTCGTGCACAATGACCCGTATTTCCTGTTCGCGGATGATCGCCGCCAGCTTGGCGAGCCGCGCCGGGCTCGGCGCGACGCCTTCCTTGACCTCGATCACGTCGACGATATTCAGGCGGAAGCGCCTCGCGAAATAAGGCCAGGTATTGTGATAGGCGATGAGGCGCGCGCCGCGATGCGGGGCGAGAAGCCGTTCCCACTCCATGAGACTTGCCTTGAGGCGAGAGAGAAAACCATCGCGGTTGGCGATGAGCTTTCCGGCCATTTCGGGCGCGAGACGAATACCCGCCTCGGCAATTCCACCGCTGATCGTCTCGGCATTGGCGGGATCAAGCCAGTAGTGCGGATTGGCGAGGCCGTGCGCGTGGCCGTCGCGCTGAGTGGGATCGATGCGCGATCCCTTGATCTCGAGCAGGGGAACGCCGACGGAAGCGTCGACGTAACCGGTGCCGCCGCGGTTGACCGCGGCATCGCCGTGCATCGACAGGAGCTTATCAAGCCAGTGATCGTAGCCGAGCCCGATCCGGATTACGATCGAGGCTCCCTTGAGCTTGGCTAAATCGGAAGGTCGCGGCTCGAAAGCTTCCGGGTCGGCTGCCGGCGGAATGATCGTCTCGACCTGCGCGAGATCACCGGTTACCGCATGGGCGAGGCTGGCGAGATCACTGGTAGTGGCGACCACGCGCATGCTGCCGGCCGCCGCGGTCTGGGCAACGAGCGAAAGGCCGAACACGCATAAAATGACACGCACGGCGCGCGGGCGGCATCGCCCGCGCGCTCTCAGTCTCCGATCAGACCTGTCGCGGCGGTCACCGTTTCGCAACGAAGATGCTCTTCGGCAGCAAGCAGTGCACGTTCTTCTCGGTATCCGAGACCGCGCCGAGGCGGCAATCCATCGCGACGCTGGCAAGCCCGTAGGCGTCGAGGCGCGCGATCTTCTTTTCGGTTTCGAGCCACTTGATCATGCCCATCGAGGCCGTATCCATGGCTTTGTTCAGGTCCGGGTCCTTGGCGTGCGAGACGTAGTATTTCTGCGTTTCCTTGGTCGGGCGTTCCATATCCTCGCGCGCCGACGGGTTCTTGGGACTGAGGCAGTGGACGCCCTTTTTGATGTTGACAACCTGCGATACGCGGCAATCCGATACGGTCGTCATTAGCCTCGCCGCTTGATCGGCGGAAACGTTGCGCTGCTCGGAGAGGAATTTGACGGTTTGCGTCTTCGCCTGATCCCATGCCTTGTTGAGATCCTGATCAAAGCCCATGGTGATCCAAGACGCGCGCGTCTCGATACGCGGGAAATCGAGCGGTTTGCCCTTGATAACCTCAACCGTGAGATTCATCTCCCGGTATGCGGTCTCTACAGCCGTGAGGTTGACCTCACCATTACCTTGGGCGGCATGTGAATCGCCGGTCCACAGCAATGCGCCACGCACGTGTACAGGCACGTAGAGTGTCGTGCCCTCGGTGAGATCGCGAATGTCCATATTGCCGGCATATTCTCCTGGCGGCACAGTGCTGTAGCGACCGGGCTCCTTGCGTGCCACGCCGAGTGTGCCGGGGAAAGGTCGCAACGGAATTTGCACGCCGGGCAAGAACTCTGTGACCTTCTTGTCCCAATCGAGGTAGAGATATTTCACTTGCCCGTCTGGGTAGTCCTTTGGGAACTGCCCGAACATGCCCGGCACGTTGAAGTTCGCCGCGTAAGCTCGCGGCACGATCCTGTTGATCGTCACCTTGAGGACGTCGCCGGGCTCAGCGCCATCGACGTA
>WNGF01003960.1_pt1 | contig 34750 bp, 25 predicted proteins | sample 5400641 | NCBI WGS metagenome assembly WNGF01 (sample SAMN13153371, study PRJNA577476) | soil metagenome | isolation source: 80 cm soil or saprolite under grassland replicate 2 | place: USA:California | collected 2016-06-15 | reverse complement strand
AATGTCGGCTCGGAGAGCCCGGCATTCGGCGTGTCGGCCACGACGCCAACGATGTCGAAACGATCGTTCCTGATGTTGAATGGCGGCTGCGCGAGGCGCGGAAGGCGCACGGCCTGGCCAAGCGGCGGGCGATCCGCGAGCCGCGCGCGCACGAACCGTTCGTTCACGATCGCGACTGGCCGCACGCCGCGCACGTCGTCGTCGGTCAGCAACCGGCCGGCGACGAGACGAATTCCCATTGCTGGCGTATAACCCGCATCGACCTGGTGAACGACCACGGGGTCCGCCGATGATGGTGTGCCGGGAACTTCGGCCGCGGTCCGCAGATTCCCCAGCGGATGCAGGCCCGTGTTGACGCCCGCGGCCGCGACGCCGGGCACCGCGCGGACGCGGAGCAGCAGGTCCTCGTAGAACGCAATGCGCCGCTGCGCATCGGGATACCGGTCCGGTGAGAGCCGAACTCTTAACGTGAGCAGGCGGCTCGGGTCATATCCGAGGTTGGTGCGCTGGAGCGCGACGAACGTGCGGATCAGCAGACTGGATCCCGCAAGGAGCACGAGCGCGAGCGCCACTTCCGCAATGACCAAGGCCTTGCGCAGCAGCGCCTGCCGCGAGCCGCCTGCCACGCTGCGGCCCGACTCGCGCATCGCGTTCGCGAGATCGCGCCGCGAACTGTGGAGCGCGGGCGCAAGGCCGCATACCACGCTCGTGACGGCTGACACGAGCAGCGAGAAGAGCAGCACCGAGTGACTGATCGTGATCTCCGATTCGTCGGGGATCGTGTCGGGCGGAACGAGCGCGAGGATCATTGGCAGCCCCGCATAGGCGAGCGCGGTGCCGACCGCGCCCGCGGCCAGCGCGAGCAGCAGGCTTTCGGTGAGCAGCTGGCGCACGAGGCGTGAGCGGCTTGCGCCGAGCGCGGCGCGCACCGACATCTCGCGCTGGCGCGAGGCGGCCCTCGACAGCAGCAGGTTCGAGACGTTCGCGCAGGCGATCACCAGCAGCAGCGACACGGCGCCGAAGAGCACCCAGATGTCGCCGGTGATCCCGCTTGGAAACGTCTGCTTGAACGGCAACAGTCCGACGCGCCAGGTGTCGGGAAACTGTCCCGGCTCGCGCTTCTTGAGATCCTCGACGATCGGTCGCAGATCCGCTTCCGCCTGGGATTCCGTGACCCCTGGCTTGAGACGCCCGAGCAGGTGCACGTCACGGACGCCTTCGACAGTCTGTCCGCGTTGAAAGTGCACGGGCAGATAGACGTCCGCGCCTCGCCACATGAAGCGTTTCGGCATGACGCCAATCACCGTCCGGACGTTGCCGTTGAGGCGCATCTGCCGGCCGATGACGTGCGAGTCGCCGCCGAACTGGCGCTGCCAGAAGCGATACCCGAGCACCGCCACGGGCTGCGCACCCGGGCGCGCGTCGTTGGCGTCCGGCGTCCGGCCGATGAGCGGCGGCACGCCCATGACGTCGAAGGTGTTGAACGTCCCGTGATTGCCGCGGAGCCTCTGCGGATCGCCCTCTCCGGACCACAGCACATCGCTGATCGTCGACGCGATCACACCGTCGAAGATCGTGCTGCGCTCGGCAATCTCGAGGAACTGATCGACCGAATACCCCGTGCGCGAGCCGCGAGCGGCTGCGTTGGTGACCCGGACGCTCATGAGACGGTCAACGTCTCTGTAGGGGAACGGATCGAGGACGACCGCGTGCAGCACGCTGTACATGGCCGTCGCCGCCATGATCCCCATCGCGAGCGACGTCACGGCCAGCGCCGTAAAACCCGGAGTCTTCGCAAGATTTCGCGCCGCGAATCGAACGTCGTTCATACGCTGTAAGATACTCCCAACCCGTGCGTCTCACCTCCCTTGACTGGACGATCGTAGCCGTCTCGATCGCCGTGTCGTTCGTCCCTGCGCTGCTGCTGGCGCGCCGCGCCGGTACCAGCACGGCCGAATTCTTCACGTCCGGCCGGGCGGCCCCGTGGTGGCTGATTGGCGTCTCGATGGTTGCGACCACGTTCAGCACCGACACGCCGAACCTCGTCGCGAATCTCGTGCGTGACGGCGGCGTCGCGGCGAACTGGGTCTGGTGGGCATTCCTGCTCACGGGCGTGACCACCGTCTTCTTCTACGCCCGGCTCTGGCGACGTCTTGGCGTCCTGACGGATCTCGAGTTCTACGAGCTGCGGTATTCGGGCGCGCCGGCGAAGTGGGTCCGCGGCTTCCGGGCGATCTACCTGGGCCTGTTCTTCAACATGGTGATCATGGCGTCGGTCAACCTGGCCGCCGCGAAGATCGCGAACGTTCTTCTGGGATGGCCGATCGGCCGGACGCTCATCGTGTGCAGCATCCTGAACGTGCTGTTTGCCGCGACGTCGGGCTTATGGGGCGTCCTGGTCACCGACTTCATCCAGTTCGGGATCGCGATGGGCGGGTCGTTCGCGGCGGCGTTTTACGCCCTGCGGCGGCCGGAGGTGGGCGGGCTCAGCGGCATGCTCGCGAAGATCGATCCCTCGGTCATCCGCATGGTGCCGGATTTCAGCAGGTGGGACATCGCGCTTCCGGTGTTCATCGTCCCGCTCGCGGTGCAGTGGTGGGCGACATGGTACCCGGGCGCGGAACCGGGGGGCGGCAGCTACATCGCGCAGCGGATGCTCGCCGCGCGGACGGAACGCGACGCGTTGTCGGGCACGCTGTTCTTCAACGTCGCGCACTACGCGCTGCGTCCCTGGCCGTGGATCGTCGTCGCGTTGTGCTCGATGATCGTGTTCCCGACGGTCGCCGATATTTCGCGCGCGCTGCCGCAGGTCGATCCACGGCTGCTCGGAAGCGACATGGCGTATTCCGCCATGCTGACGTTCCTGCCGTCCGGCGTACTGGGCGTGATGGTGGCAGGGCTGCTCGCCGCGTACGTGTCCACGCTGTCCACGCATCTGAACTGGGGCACGTCGTATCTCGTCCATGACTTCTATCGCCGCTTCGTGCGCGCCGACCAGCCCGAGCATCATTACGTCCTGGCAGGACGAATTGTCACCGGCGCCCTCATGGTGGCGGCGGCCCTCTTTACGCTGATCCTGCAGACGGCACGCGGCAGCTTCGATCTCCTGCTGTCGGTGGGCGCCGGCACCGGACTCATTTACCTGCTGCGGTGGTTCTGGTGGCGAATCAACGCGTGGAGCGAAATCGCCGCCATGGCGAGCTCGTTCCTGCTCGCCGCGGGCGTGTTCATCGCACAGCGCCGCGGTGCATCGATCCCGAGCCACATCAGCCTGGTCGCGACGATCGCGATCACCACGGCGGTTTGGCTCACTACGGCATACGCCACCGAACCGACGGATCGCGCGACGCTGCGCGATTTCTACATGCGTGCGCGGCCCGCGGGACCGGGGTGGGCCGCCATCCGCGCGGAATGCCCCGGCGCTGCACCGGCCGACAACCTGTCCGCGGCGTTCGTCTGCTGGTTCGCCGGGCTCGCGCTCGTGTACGGGGCGCTCTTCGGCGCCGGGCACCTCCTGTTCGGCCACACGTCAGCGGGGCTTATCGGCGTCGTGTTCGCCGTGGCCGGGGCCATCGTGCTCGTCAGGACGCTGCCGCGCCTCTGGCGCGCATGACCACCACGCGCGCGGTGGTGCTTGCGCGCGGGCTCGGCACGCGGATGCGCGCCGGCGATCCCGGGGTCGCGTTGACGCCGGAACAGCAGCGCGCGGCCGACGCCGGGCTCAAGCCGATGATTCCGGTCAACGGCCATCCGTTCCTCGACTATCTGCTCAGCGCGCTTGCGGATGCGGGGATTCGCGATGTGGCGCTTGTGGTGGCGCCGCAGCACGACGAAGTGCAGCGCTATTACACGTCAGTGGCGCCGCCTGCACGCGTGTCCCTGAGCTTTGTCGTCCAGCTCGAGCCGCGCGGCACCGCGGATGCGATCCTCGCCGCGGAGCCCTGGACCGCCGGCGCGCCGTTTCTGGCGATGAACGCCGACAACCTGTATCCAGTCCATACCTTATCGATGCTGGCGACGCTCGACGGCCCGGGGCTGCCCGCGTTCGATCGAGACGACCTCGTGCGGACGAGCAACATCGCAGAGGAGCGCATCCTCGCCTTCGCGTTGATCGATGTGGGAGCGGATGGGTATTTGCGGGGAATCATCGAGAAACCGGAGCGAGATAAGGCGTGGCTTTCGGCTTCAGCCGGAAGTCATCCTTTCGTGAGCATGAATTGCTGGCGCTTCGATGCGCGCATCTTCGATGCGTGCCGCGATGTTCCCCTGTCCGCGCGCGAGGAGTACGAGATCCCCGAGGCTGTTGCACTCGCGCTGCGTCGCGGCGTGCGATTCCGGACGTTCCCTGCGAGCGGCCCCGTCCTCGATCTGTCCCGGCGCGCGGACGCTGTCGACGTGGCGAAGCGGCTGGCAGGCGTCACACCCCGTCCATGACTGCCGCGGAATTTTCGGCGTCGGCGCTCGTGGAGCGCGGCTTGGACGCGCAGGAGCGCGCGCCCAAGGCCGCGATGTTCGATCGCGTGCTGCATCGCTTTGCCGCCGACGCGGGGGGCGAACCGGATCACGCGTGGTGGGTGCCGGGGCGGCTCGAGGTCTTCGGCAAGCACACCGACTACGCCGGCGGGCGCACGCTCGTCTGCGCCGTTCCGCGGGGCTTCGTCGTCGTCGCGCGGCCGCGCCGTGACGGCGAGCTGCACGTCGCCGACGCGAAGCGCAACGAAGCATTCGTGCTGCGCCCGTCCGACACCGGCGCGCACGGCAGGTGGCGGCACTACGTCGAGGTGGTCGCCCGGAGGTTCGCGCGCAACTTCCCCGGCGTCCCGCTGGGCGCCGACATCACGCTCGAGAGCGATCTGCCACGCGCCTCCGGTATGAGCAGTTCGAGCGCGCTCGTCGTCTCGATCGCCAGCGCGCTCGTGCGGCTCGGAGCGATCGATCGTCATCCGGAATGGCGCGCAAACATCCGCAGCGCGCTCGATGCGGCGAGTTACTTCGGCTGTCTCGAAAACGGAATGCCGTTCGGAACGCTCGCTGGCGACGCCGGGGTTGGCACGCACGGCGGCAGCGAAGATCACGCCGCGATCGTGACAGCGGTCCCGGGCACGCTGTCCGCGTTTCGCTTCATGCCGATGCGGCACCTGGCGGACGTGCCGCTGCCCCGCGAGTGGCGCTTCGTGCTCACGCCGTGCGGCGTCGCTGCGAGGAAGACGGGCACCGAGATGCAGAAATACAACCGGTTGTCCGAAGGGGCGCACGCGTTGCTCGAATTGTGGAATGGGTCACAGCCGCAGGCGTCTTCGCTCGGCGTGGCAACGATGTCGCCGGAGAACACCGCAGTGCTGCGAGAGTTGATCGCCAGCTCGCGCATCAGGAGGTGGACGCCTGGCGCACTGGAGCGCCGGCTCGATCATTTTCTGCGCGAGGACGCTCGGGTCGCGGATGCCGTGGAAGCATTCAGCCGCGCGGATGCGTCGAGGGTCGGTCAACTCGCCGCTGAATCACAGACGGACGCAGAGACGCTGCTCGGCAACCAGATCGCCGAAACGAGCGCGCTGGCGCGCTCCGCTCGTGATGTCGGCGCCTTCGCCTCGTGCAGTTTCGGCGCCGGCTTCGGCGGCAGCGTGTGGGCGCTCGTCCATAGCGCAGAGGCCGGCGCATTCGCGAGCCGATGGCACTCGGATGCGTTTGTTGCGACGCCTGGTCCGTCGCTGGTCGCGTTGTGACGTGACCTGGCCGGCCTTGACAACTCGCCAGCACTGTCATACTGTCATAGGACAGCGGAATGTTGTTCCAGCTCAATTTCAAGTCCGGCAAAGCCGTCTACCTGCAGCTCGTCGACCAGGTCCGGGCGGCCGCTGCGTCCGGCGCGCTCCAGGCCGGCGCCGCGCTGCCGGGAATCAGGCCGCTCGCCGAGGAGCTGCGCGTCAATCGCAACACCGTCGCCAAGGCGTACGCGGAGCTCGAAAGCCAAGGGGTCATCGAGACCGTCGCCGGCACGGGCTGTTTCGTTCGTCCGAACCACTCGCCGTTCAAGAAGGAAGTGCGGCGGAAGCTGCTCGCCGAAACGCTCGACGGCGCAGTCGTTCAGGCGCACCACCTGCAAATTGACAAGGGGGACTTCCTGCGGGTCGCCGAGGAGCGCTTCGACGCGCTCGAGCACAAGCGGCACGCGGCGAACTCCTGAACATTTATGAACCCACACGATCCCGTCATCGAAATTCGCAATCTCGTGCGGCGCTACGGGCACACCGACGCCGTCAACGGGCTGAGTCTGTCGGTCCCCGCCGGCCGCTGCTACGGCTTCTTCGGCCGGAACGGCGCAGGGAAAACCACGACGATCAAGTGCCTGCTCAACCTGCTGCGTCCGACCAGTGGCGAGGTGCGGGTGTTCGGCATGGATCCCGCACGCCACGAAGTCGCGGTGAAATCGCGCATCGCCTACGTCCCGGACTACGTCGCGTTCTATCCCTGGATGACGGTGCGGGACGCGCTCGCGTACTTCGCGTCGTTCCGAACGAACTGGAACGCCGGCACCGAGCGCGCGCTGCTGGAGCAGTTCCGGCTCGATCCGCGCCAGAAGACGAGCCACCTCTCGAAGGGACAGCGTACCCAGCTCGCGCTCATCATCGCCATCTGCCCGGAGCCGGAGCTGCTGATCCTCGACGAGCCGACGTCGGGTCTCGATCCGATCGTCCGCCGCGAGTTCATCCGCACGGTCATTGGCGCGTACCAGGACGGCGATCCCGGCCGCCGCACCGTGTTCGTCTCCACGCACCTGATTTCCGAGTTCGAAGGCCTGATCGACGAGTTCACGATCATCGATCGCGGGTGTGAAGTGCTCACGCTGGACGCCGATGCCGCGCGCGCGCGTCACGAGAAGAGCCTCGAAGAGATTTTCGTGACGACGCTGCAGCCGCGCGGAGCGACCGCATGAGAGGACCATTCTTCGTTGTGGCAAGGAAGGAGGCCCGCGCGCTCCTGCCGGTGTGGGCGGCATCGGTGATCACGATCGTCGCCGATCCCTTGATCCGCGGCACGGGAATGGACTCGTTGTTCCCGCTGGGGATGTTCGCGTACATCGTCGGCTCGCTTGCGCTGGGGGCGCATGTCATCGGGCACGAATACACGAACAGAACGCTGGGGTCGCTGCTCGCGCAGCCCTGGAAGCGATCGTCGATGCTGCTGACGAAGGCGGCCGTTCTCGTCGCCATGCTGGCGACGCTCGCGTGTGTCGGGTTGTTCGTGCTGTTCCTTCCGGAGGTGCGCGCGTTTCGGACATTCCCGCGAGGCTGGCAACTGGCCCTCCCCATCGCCGGTGGGCTGTTCGTCGCGCCATATGTGACGATACGTTTGCGGAGCCAGATGGCGGGAGTCGTGTTCACCTCGGCCATTCCGGGAACGACCTATCTCGTTGCGCTTCTAGCTGGCGTGGCAGTCTACGGAGTCGGTACCGGTGCCGCCGAGGCACTGGCCGTTGCCGTTTGGCCGCCGGTGATGCTGATCTTCGCCGCGGCCGGCGGCGTGCTGAGCGCGCGATCGTTCCTCCGTCTGCAGGATATCGAGGGGGGAGGAGAGGAACTGCGGCTGCCGCGGTGGCTCGCCGCGACGGACCGCAACCCGATCCGGCCGCCGCTCTGGATGCTGGTCAAGAAAGAGCTTCGGCTGCAGCAGATGACCTTTGCGATGGCCGCTCTGTACGTGGCCATCTGGGCGGCGCTGACGATCGCCGGACGGATGAACGTGGAGTTTGCGAAAGAATTCCCGATTCGCGGGGTCGGCTTGCTGTACTTCGCGCTGCTGCCGTTGCTCATGGGGTCGATCGCGAGCGCGCAGGAGCGGCAGTGCGGCATGCTCGAATCGCAATCGATGCTGCCGATACCGTTCGCACAGCAATGGGCGGTCAAAGCCGGCGTCGTGCTCGTGCTGGCGTTGACGCTCGGCGTGCTGCTGCCGTGGATTGTCTTTGCGCCGCCGCAGCTCTCCAGCCATGCGCTCTGGCCGCTCGCCGCGACCATCCTGCTCCTGACGACGTGGAGCCTCTATATTTCTTCCTGGTGCGACGGCGGCGTGATCGCGCTTGCGCTCATTCTTCCTGCATCCGCCGCGGCTTTGGTGGCCGCGAGATCGATTGACTGGGCGATGACATCGATGCTGCCGTCGCACTACGCGGATGGGCCGTATCGAGCGCTAACGTCGCCGTCCGCGCTCGTTGCCGTGTGGGCGCTTATCGGCGCGCCGATCGTCGCGCTGCTGCTGGTCTTCGCGGGCCGGAACCATCGATCGCTCGAGCGCAATCCCCGGAGTCTCGCGGTGCAGATGGCCTGGCTCGCGGCCGCCCTCATCGTCAGCGACTTTGTGACTGTGATCCTGTAGTTCTCCAGTTCTCCGCTACAATTCGCGGAAATGCGCGTTGCGGTCGCGTCCCTGCTGCTCGCGGTGTCCGCCGCTGGACCCGCTCAGCGATACAGTGCCCCGGCGGCCGCCGAGGGACTGATCGTCGGGCAGGTCATTGATGCGACGAGCGGCCGGCCCATCGCCGGCGCCATCGTCGGCATCTTCGGTGCGGCGCTGCAGGCGCTGTCGAGCGGGCAGCAAACGCCCGGCCGCCCGCGAGTGCTCACTGGCGGCGACGGCCGCTTCTTCTTCCGCGATCTTCCTCGCGGCTCTTTCACGATCAACACCACGAAATCCGGGTACATCGACGGTGCATCCGGACGCCGCCGTCCGGGCGGGCCCGCGCAGTCGATCACGCTCGCGGACGGCGAGCGGATCGGCGACATCATCGTGCGCATGTGGAAGTGCGGCGCAATGACGGGCACAGTGGTCGACGAGATGGGGGAGCCGGTGATCGGCGTGCAGGTGCGCGCCTTCCGCCGGGAGTTCGCGGGCGGGCGCCCGAGGTATGTGACGGGCGCGGTCTGGATTCAGCCCTCCGCGCTCACTGACGATCGCGGCATCTACCGGCTCGGCACGCTGATGCCCGGCGACTACATCGTCGCAACGGTCGGGCGTCCCGTGTCGACGTCGGTGTCGATGGCGCAGGAGCTCCAGGGGCGCATGTCCTCGAACAGCGCCGACGCTGGCGCGGTGGCGCTGCCCGGCACGTCATCGTCAACACAGGTGGGCAACGCCGCGTACGGACTCGGACGCGGCGTGCCCATTCCGGCGCCTTCCCGCGACGGCCGCCTGTTCGTCTATCCGCAGACGTTCTATCCATCGGTTCCGACGTTCCCGCAGGCGATGATTGTCTCGGTCGGCGCCGGAGAAGAGCGGAGCGCGATCGACCTGCAGATCTATCCGCTTCCGACCGTGCATGTCGCCGGCACCGTGATCGCGCCGGACGGTCCGGCAACGGTGCTCTCGCTGCGCATGTTTCCCGCGATGACGGAAGATGTCGGGCTCGACAGCGATGTGCCGACGGCGATCACCGACCGCAACGGCGCGTTCGAGTTCCCCGCAGTCTCCGCCGGTCAATACCTGATCCGCGCGACGGTTCGGCCACCGCGCCCGGACCCGCGCGTGCCGCTCGCGGAGGTGCTGTGGTTCGAGATGCCGATCGCCGTCGGACGCGGAGACATCGAAGAGCTGGTCCTCTCGCTGCAGCCCGGATTGCGCGTGAGCGGGCGCCTGGAATTCGAGGGAAACGCACCGCGTCCCGCCGCGACGCGCCTGCAGCAGGTGCTGGTGGCGGTGGAAGCAGCCGTCGCGCCTCCAAACGCGGTGACGCAGGTGCCGGGACGCGTCGACGCGAACGGTCAGTTCACCGCCGCTGGCGCCACACCCGGGCAATACCTGGTGCGAGTCGTCTCGCCGGAGGGCTGGATGTTCAAGTCCGCAACGTACCGCGGACGCAACGTCTCCGACGAGCCCTTCGATCTCGAGACGGACGCGAACGATATCGTGATCACGTTTACGGATCGATGGACCGGCATGCACGGCATCGTGCAGGGCGCCCGTGTGCCGGATCCGGAGGCGACCGTGCTGATTTTTCCCATGGATCCGCAGGCGTGGACGAACTACGGCCTGGGCTCGCGGCGCGTACGAAGCGTCCGCGCGTCCCGGAGCGGCGACTACACCGTACATTCCATTCCGGCAGGCGATTACTACGTGGTCGCAATCCCGGACGAACGCGCAGCGGACTGGCAGGATCCCGCGTTCCTCAGTTCGCTGACCTCGGTTGCCACGCGCGTCACGATTGGTGACGGCGATCAGAAACTTGTCGGCCTCCGCACGCGCGAGGTGCGGTAGTGCGGGCGGTTCTGTTGGGGATGTCGGTGCTCGTCGCGGTCCCGGCTTCTGCGCAGCCTCCGCGAGATGTCCGGCGTCCAACACCGGGAGACACGGCGCGAATCGTGGGCACCGTTCGAAGTGCCGAGTCCCAGGCGCGGCTCCTGCGGCGCGCGCGGGTGATGTTGAACGGCGACGCGCTTCCCGTCGGCCGGACCTCGATCGTCGACGACAGCGGGGCGTTCACGTTCGAGGGGCTGCCGCCCGGCCGATACACGCTGTCCGCGACGAAGGAGGGTTACGTCACCTCTGCATATGGCGCGCGCAGGCCCGAGCGGCCCGGCAACAGCATTCCGTTGCGCAACGGCGAGACTCGCACGATTGCGCTGCGCCTTCAGCGCGGCGCCGTGATTACCGGGACCGTGCTGGATCCGGAAGGACAGCCGGCTCCCGGCATCAGCGTCAGGGCGTTGACCTGGCAATACATGCCCGCGACCGGTGAGCGCCGCCCTCTGACGGCGGCGTCGGCGGACACGGACGATCGCGGCATCTATCGCATTTTCGGCCTGGCACCCGGTGAGTATCTCGTTGGGGGTGTGCCGCGCCTGGCGCTCAACGACGTGCAGGTGCTGAGCGATGCGGAGGTGAAGCGCGCGCTCGCCTCCGTCCTCGAGAATTCCGCATTTCGCACACGTCCTGGTATCGCGCCCGCGCCGCCATCGCTGCCGAAGCCGGAGCCGCGAGCCAGCGTCACGCTTGCCGCGACCTATTACCCGGGTACCACGGTTGCCGCACGCGCGCGCACGATACAACTGGCCGCGGGTGAAGAACGACCAGCGATCGATTTTCGGCTCGACTACGTGCCGACGGTAACCGTGAGCGGAATGGTGTCCGAGCCCGCTGCGATCACACTGATGCCGTCGGCCCAGACGGGTTTACCGATCAGCGTCATGCGCGGGACGAGCGCCGGGGCGGACGGACGCTTCACGTTGACTGGCATCGTGCCGGGTGAATACATCGTCCTGGCTCGCGTGTTTCCCGTCGGACCGACGCCGAGGTCATCGGGACCGCCCGCGCTGGCCAAGGCTGCGCAGACGGAGATCTTCGTCAACGGCGAAGATGTCGCTGGTGTCTCGCTTGCCCTCCTGCCTGGACTGACGATTTCAGGGCGTCTTGTGTTCGAAGGCAACACACCACCACCGCCGAATCTCCCGGGCATTCGGCTGCCCCTGCCTGCGTACATGCCGGCCGGGCAGACGACGGTGCCCTTCGCGCCACTGCAACTGAACGGAGAGGGCAGGTTCACGGTGGCCGGCATCGTTCCCGGCGCTTACCGCCTTGCGAGCAATGTGCCGGGCATACGGACGCCGCTCGGCGGATGGTGGTTGAAATCCATCATGGTCAATGGCCGTGACCTCCTCGATTCGTCCCTCGAGGTGCGCGAGGACCGCGACGACGCGGTTGTTACGTTTTCCGATCGCGCGTCTGAGCTGAGCGGGCGGGTGACCGACAGGCGGGGGGACCCGTGGGTGGACGGCTTTGTCGTGGTGTTCAGTGCGGACCGGACGACGTGGTTGTTCAACTCGCGGCGCGTCGCGGGCGCGCGTCCCAACACCGACGGGCGCTACGTCATACGGAATCTCCCGCCCGGTGAGTATTTCGCGATCGCCTGCGACGATATTTTCCCGAATGAATGGTTCGACCACACGCTGCTCGAGCAGCTCGCGCCCAACGCGACGCGGCTGACGATCGGCGAATATGAAAACACGACGCACGATATGACGGTCCGTTGATGCGCAGAATCGCTGTCCTTGCACTTGTCGCGGCGGCCGCGATCCATCCCCAGGCGCAATCAACGCAGCCCCGGCCTGCGTCGCCGGCAACCGCTGAAGCGATGATCGATGCGCCGCCCACGCGCACCGATATCCTTCGCGGCGAATACGGCCGCTATCGCGCGAACAACGACCTGCTGTCGTATCACCTCGACATTCGCGTCGACCCGCAGAAAAAGTCGATTGCCGGGAAGAACACGATTCGCTTCCGCATGCTGAAGGACGACACGCGCATCCAGGTTGATCTATTCGCGGATCTGAACGTCGGCAGGATCCTGCTCGGTACGACGCCGCTGAAATATGAGCGTGAGATCAATGCGGTGTTCATCGATTTCCCGTCAACGCTGAAGAGCGGGCGCGAATACGCGATCGATTTCTATTACTCGGGCACGCCGAAAGAACAGGGTCGCTTCGGCGGCATCGCGTTCAGGACCGATCCCTCGGGCAATCCGTGGATCAACACGGCGTGCGAGGGGGAAGGCTCGAGCGTCTGGTGGCCGAGCAAGGACCAGTGGCGCGATGAGCCCGAGGAGATGCGGATCAGCATCGCGATCCCCGACGACCTCGTGGATGTGTCAAACGGCAGGTTCGAAGGAAAGACGCCGCTCGGCGACGGCTACACGCGCTGGGACTGGCACGTGCAGTATCCGATCAACTCGTACGACGTGTCGCTCAACATCGGCAAGTACGTGCACTTCGACGATCGCTACAAGAACGTGCCGCTCGACTTCTACGTCCTGCCCGGCAGCCTCGACGGAGCGAAGCGCCAGTTCGCGCAGGCCCGCGGCATGCTCGAGGCGTTCGAGCATTACTTCGGTGAGTATCCGTTCAAGAAGGACGGCTACAAGCTGATTCACGTGCCGTACTCAGGCATGGAACACCAGAGCGCGATCACCTACGGCAATCACTTCGCGAACGGATACCTGGAGCGCGACTGGACAGGCGTCGGCATCAGCCCGAAGTTCGACTTCATCATCATTCACGAGAGCGGCCACGAGTGGTTCGGCAACGCGGTGTCGGCCGCCGACGTCTCCGACATGTGGATCCACGAGGGCTGGACGACGTACCTGGAGTCCTTGTACGTCGAGTACACGTTCGGCAAAGAGGACGCGCTCAAGTACATCAACGGCTATAAGTCGAAGGTCAAGAACCAGCAGCCGATCATCACGCAGCGCGGGATCCATCGCTCGCCGCCGCAGGACATGTATTTCAAGGGAGCGCTGCTCCTTCACACGCTCCGCGGCATCGTGAACGACGACGAGAAGTGGTTCACGCTGCTGCGGGACGTCTACCAGCGGTTCAAGTATCAGAACATCCTGACCGAGGATCTCGTGCGGTTCGTCAACGCGCGGCTCGGGCAGGATCTCACGCCGGTGTTCGATCAGTATCTGCGGCGCACGGCTCTTCCGACCCTGGAACTCGTCTTCAACGATAAGGAAGGCACGCTCGCGTATCGCTGGAAGGCTGATGAGCGCGCGTTCGCCATGCCGATCCGCGTCGGCGCCAAACGAGAGTGGCAGACGATTCGCCCGACCACCGACTGGGTCGTGGTGAAAAACAGCATCCCGAAGGACCAGTTCGACGTCGCGACCGACTGGTTCTACGTCGACGTGTCGAGGAAATGAGTCGCGTGACTTCTCCGGTTGGCTCCGCAGTTGCAAAGCACGGCGGTGGAGGCCTGTTGATGCGGGAGGAGCAGGAGAAGAGCGCGACGGAAGAGCTGACGAACGACCAGAAACGCGACAACGTCATCCGCCTCGCGTTTGGTGGCAGCAGACAAAAGTTCGACGAGTTCGTCGAGACCGTTCGGCAGGCCATTCCGCCCGGCACCGGGGTCGTGCTGCGCGGCAGCGCGGTGACCGGCGAACGCTGGAAGGATTGCGCGGCGTTCGATGCCGACGGCCCGGCAACCAGTGACCTCGACCTCACGCTGGTCGGCGGCGACGAGGTCATCGGACTGTTCAAGGTGACGGGTTTCTGGGTGCCAGGATTCAATTCGCGCCCGCTGAGCGATCAGGACCCCGACATCGCGCCCGACCTCGTGCCGCTCCGCGAGCGCCTCATGGCGATGGTGAATCGCCCCGTCAACATCCAGGCGGCCCGCGACGTCGTGATGTACGTGCGCGGCGAGCTCGGGGGCCAGCCTTATCTCGTCCTGATCGACAAGGAGACGGACGATGATGGCCGCCCATGAAGGGCGCCCCCACGCGGACGAGTGATGTGAGCCTGCGCATTCTCAGCTACAACATCTGCCGCGGCGGGACGGGGAAGGAAGAGCAGTTATGCGCCGTGATTGCCGCGGCACGTCCGGATGTCGTCATCTTCCAGGAAGCCACGGCGCCGGCCGTTGTCGAGCGCCTCGCGAAGAAGACCGGCATGACGCAGTGGGCCTCCACGCGCAGCGAGTCTCTCGGGTTCATGAGCCGCGAGAAGGTGCGCCATTTCCAGTGGCATCATCCGCGTTTCTCGCGTCACGCGTTTCTTGAAATCGATCCGGGCCCCCACGAGTTCCGCATCTTCGGCGTTCATCTGAGCGCGTTGTACGCCGCGTGGACCGAGCGTCACCGGATGATCGAGCTGCGCGCGCTGCTCAGCGCCATTCAGCAGCACCAGCATGGGTTTCATGTGCTGACGGGCGACTTCAACACGCTCGCGCCAGGCGACCTGCTCGATTTCCGCAAGCTGCCGAACCGGCTGCGCGCGCTCGTGTGGCTGAGCGGAGGAAACATCCGGTGGCGCACGATCCAGATCGTGCTCGATGCCGGTTACGCCGACGTGTACCGCGTTCTCCACGGCCCCGACGTCGGCTACACGTTCCCGACGTGGGCGCCGCACGTGCGCCTCGACTACCTGTTCACGCCGTCGGGGTTTGCGAATCGCGTTCGCGCGTGCGAGATCTTCACGCACCCCGCCGCGCCAGCGGCGTCCGATCATCTGCCGCTCGTTGCCGACGTCGACGTTGTCTGAGACTTCTGCGCTTTCTCCAGGGCCGCCCACGACGGCGGATTCACGCCGAGCAGGTGGCGCACGAAGAAGTCATACCGTTTGTGGTCGCCGTAGGCGCCACCTGCCCCGTGATCCATTCCCGGAACCACCAGCAGCTCGAAATTCTTGTTGTGCTTGATGAGCTGGTTGACGACCTGCAGCGTCGACGACGGATCGACGTTGTGGTCCATCTCGCCGACGACGAGCAACACGTCGCCTTCGAGGCGATAAGCGTTCTCGACGTTCGACGACTCGGCGTACTCGGGGCCGATCGGCCATCCCATCCACTGTTCGTTCCACCAGATCTTGTCCATCCGGTTGTCGTGGCAGCCCGCGGCAGACACGGCGACCTTGTAGAACTCCGGGCGGAAGAGCAGCGCGCCGAGCGCGTTCTGTCCGCCGGCCGACGTGCCGTAGATGCCGACTCGAGTGATGTCGTAGTACGGATACTTCGCCGCGACCGCCCTGTGCCAGAGAATCCGATCGGGAAATCCCGCGTCCTTCAGGTTCTTCCAGGCAACGTCGTGGAACGCCTTCGATCGGTTGCTCGTCCCCATGCCGTCGATCTGGACGACGATGAACCCCAGGTCCGCCTGCGCCTGCATCTGGTTGAATGCGGCGAACGACTTCGGGACGAACGACGCCTGCGGCCCGGCGTAGATGTTTTCGATCACGGGATATTTCCTGGACGCGTCGAAGTTCGTCGGCCGGTAGATGACGCCCCCGATGTCGGTCTTGCCGTCCCGTCCTTTCGCGCTGAACGCTTCAGGCGCCTTCCAGCCCGCCTGCGTGAGGTCGGTGACGTCGGCGTGTTCCAGCTCCATCACGACGCTGCCATCGGACGCGCTCCGCAGCTCCGCCACCGGCGGCTTGTCCACCGTCGAGTAGAGGTCGACGAAGTACTTCATGTCCGGAGAGAAGGACGCGGAGTGGTTCGCGTCGGCGCTCGTGAGGCGCGTCAGTCCCGTGCCGTCGACGTTCACGCGGAACAGCTGCACGAAGTACGGATCCTTGCCGGCATCCATGCCGCTCGCGCTGAACACGATCTCGCGCTTCTTCTCGTCGACGTTGACGACGGCCCGGACCGGCCAGTCGCCCTTCGTGATCTGGTTCTTCACCGTGCCGGTCGTGCCGTCATATAAATAGAGATGGTTCCAGCCGTCGCGCTCCGACATCCAGATGATCTCGCGGCCGTCGTCGATATCGCGGCGGAACTTCTTGCCCGAGTAGCAGAAGAAGGTCTGCGATTCCTCGCTCACGAGGGCGCGCGGCCGCGCGCTTGCCGCATCGACTTCGATGATGCGATACACCTGATGGCCGCGCTGGTTGTATTCGAACGTCAATGCCGCGCTGTTCTTGCGCCACACGAGCCGTGTCATGTCGTACGCGTTCGGAAACAGCGCGTTGTCAACGATCCGTACCGTTTTCGTCGAGACGTCGATAATGACCGGACGCTCCACGTCGAGCACGTCGCCCGGCTTGGCGTACTGCATCGCCGAGTCTTTCGGCTGCAGCTGATCTTCGGGTGATGACTCGACGTAGTGCACGTAGCGGCGAAACCCCGGGCGGACCTTGTACGCCGCGATTCGACTCGAATCGGGCGACCACGTCAGCGAGTCTGGATCGTAGTAATTACCCTCGGAGCCATCGGTCGTCAGCCACGTCGGCGTGCCTGTGCCCGGCTCGCGCACCGCGATGTTGTAATTGTTGACGATCGCCTCGAGTTTGCCGTCCGGCGACTTCTTCGGATCGACGCCGTTGATGTCGAACGGCGCGCGCACGGGGCCGGCCAGGCCGCCGCCCCCGCCCCGCCCACCGCGTCCGGTTGGCTCCGCCTGGCGGCACGTGTAGGCATCGAGCGAGCAGTGCCACATCGGCCGCGGTCCGGGAGCCGGCGCCGCTGCGCCGTTCGGCTGCGTGACCGCAAACTCGATCGCGCGGTCATCGTCCGCGAAGCTGAAAACCATGAAGGGAAGCGTGAGTGCCGTGTACTTGCCGCTCGTCGCAGACGACACCGCCTCTGCCATCCTGACGTGATCGAACGCCGGCTGCTTCGTCTTCGCGTCGGCATCGACCAGCATGAACTCGTGGCCGCCACGTACCGATCGCCGATACCAGAACCGATTCGTGTCCCTGATCCACTGCCGCTCGTCGACGACGCTGAGCGCAAGACCGTCGTACCGTTTGCCGAGCGCCATCGCGCGCTGGTAGTCCGCGATCGTGCCCTGTGCCTGCACTGGCAGCGGCACGAGGAGGCAGACACACACAGTCGTAATCGAAAGGGCTTTCATCTGGAACTCCCCTGGGTGGCCGGGAGCGGCGATTGTATCGAATTCCACTCGAGTCCGAAGCGCGCCAGGTATTTGCGCAGGCGATCCGCATCATTCGGCGCGGCCTTTCGCGCCCGCGACGCGGAGAACAGCCGGCGTCCGGCTTCGGACAGCGTGCGGGATCCGCGGCAGACGCGCACGACTTCCGCAAGCTGCACGCGCTCGAACGGATCGATGTGGGCGAGCGCACCGTCTGCCAGCACGAACGCAAGGAAGTCCTCGGCGGGCTCGTCTCCCGCCATGCGGCGCCACGCTGCACGGAGCCGCCGAATCTCGTCCTCGACCACCTCAGTGCTGATGCGGCCGCCGGGCGCCATCGTGGCCATGCGTTCGACGGCGCCGTTGAAGTCGCGGAAGTTGCCGGGCCACGTCGCGTCCAATGACGTCGCAAATTCGACGAAGCGTGTCCTCGCCTCCTTGCTCATGGATACGCGGACGTCCAGGAGCTCCGAGCAACGCGACAGCTCGTGATCGACGTTTGGCTCGACGTCTTCCGGCCGGTCCCGCAGGCCCGGCAGATGAAACGTCCACAGGTTGATCCGCGCGAGCAGATCGTCGCGGAACTTTCCCCTGCGCACTGCGACAGGGAGATCCGCATTCGTGCCCGCGATCAACTGGAAGTCGCTGCGCGCCTCGCGGTCGGCGCCGAGCGGCAGGAACTGCTTCTCTTCAATCGCACGCAGCAGCGCGGATTGCTCATCGGGCCCGAGCTCACCGATTTCGTCGAGGAACAGGACGCCGCGATCCGCGGCCCGCAGCAGTCCGGGACGATCCCGCAGCGCGCCCGTGAACGATCCCCGCACATGGCCGAAGAGCGTCGACATCGCCGCGTCGCCGCGGACCGTTGCGCAGTTCACCTCGACAAACGGGCCGGTGACGCGCTGCCGCGCCTTCTTCAATTCGTAAATGCGGCGCGCGAGCCGCGACTTGCCCGCGCCCGTCGGTCCCGTCAGCAGCAGGGGAGCGGTAGAGGCGATCGCCACCTGCTCGATCCGCGCGATGAGATCGTTGAACAGACGGCTGCGCGTGTCGATCCCGGACTTCAGGAACGACAGATCCTCCCGGCGCTGCTGCTGGAATCGCGCCGCCAGCCGGTCGTACTTCGACAGGTCCAGGTCGATGACGCTGTACGATCCCGGCTCGCTCGCGCGGGGCCGTTTCGGCGGCGCCGTCTGCACCAGGCGCGCGGGAAAGAACCGGGTTTCCGTGAGCAGGAACAGGCAGATCTGCGCGACGTGCGTTCCGGTCGTGACGTGTACGAGGTACTCCTCGTGATCGGGCTCGAACGGATACGCGACGGCGAACCGGTGCAGCGTGTCGTAGACGAGACCGAAGTCCCACGGATCCCCGAAGTCCATCACGTGCTGGCGCACGGTCGTCTCGGGTGACTGCGCGGCGATATCGGCCGTGACCACGTCAGCCAGCGCCTGCTCGCGCGATCCGTGAAGCAGCTCCAAGCGGTGCACCACCAAATCGTCATGGCGGCACAGATCGACGGTCGGGCGCCAGGCGTTCCAGCGCTCCGGGCTGCGCCCTCGATCGAGCATCGACCCGAGGATGCTGATGACGACGGTTGGTTTTATCACGGTGGCGAAGAGTTTATCCCATTGGATAGTCGTTTTACGTGTATCGACGGTTTTTCACGGAAACCAGTAGATTGCTGCGTGGCATCCCGCGTGCTCTTCCGTCAACTGGAGATCGTGCATGGCTCCAGCGGTCACGCCGGCACGGCGGGAAAGAGGCGGCCGTGCCGGCCGCGGCTGGGTTCTACTGGGTCGACGGAGGCTGATGATCATCATCGACGGATCGCAGGGGGAAGGCGGAGGGCAGGTGCTGCGCACGTCGTTGTCCCTGTCGCTGTGCACCGGCATGCCCGTGCGGATCGAGAACATCCGTGCCGGGCGCCAGAAGCCGGGGCTGCTGCGTCAGCACCTGACGGCGGTGAACGCGGCGACGGAAATCGGCGCCGCGACCGTTGAGGGGGCGTCGCTCGGATCGAAGACGCTGACGTTTGCTCCCGGATCCGTTCGCGCGGGTGGTTACTCGTTCGCGGTTGGCACTGCCGGCAGCACGACGCTCGTGCTGCAGACCCGATCGTCAACCGCCTCGGTCCGAGGGTTCACATGACGCTGGAACGCCACGGGTTCTACCCGGCCGGCGGCGGCCGCTTCGTGGTCGCCATTGATCCTGCTGCGCGACTGGGACGACTCGAATTGGCCGAGCGAGGCGAGATACGGGAACGGCGCGTGACGGCGATGGTCGCAAACCTGCCGCGACACATCGCGGCCCGCGAGGTGTCGACGGCGGTGTACTTGATGAACTGGAGCGATGACGCGGGCCGGGTTGTCGAGATCGCGAATACGCCGGGTCCGGGAAACATCGTCTTCGTCGAGACGCAGTCGGATCATGTCGCGGAGATCGCAACCGGGTTCGGCGAGACGGGAACGCCCGCCGAGGCCGTTGCCGATCGGGCCGCGCACGACATGCGCCGCTACCTGGCGGCCGGTGTGCCGGTCGGCTGCTACCTGGCCGATCAGTTGCTGACGCTCCTTGCGATCGGCGAAGGGGGAAGCTTCCGGACGCTGTCGCTCTCGCGCCATGCGAGGACGAACATTGATGTGATTCACGCGTTCGGCAGGGCCCGCATCGCAACGACGGACGAAGGCCGCGACGTGGTCCGCATCGAGGTGCAGGGGTGCTAAGGGTGCGAGGGTGCGTAGGGGTGCATAAGGGTGCGGCAAGATGACTGAAGACAACAAGATCGTGATTTTCGGCGAACACGAACCGAACACCATCGCGCAGCTGGAGGATGTGGCGAGCCGCGCGGAGCGCGCCGCGTTGATGGCCGACGGTCATCTTGGCTACGTGATGCCGATTGGCGGCGTCGCAGCGTATCGCGAGCAGGTATCGGTCGTCGGCGTCGGGTTCGACATCGCCTGCGGCAACGCCGCGATTCGCACGGACCTGACCGTCGACAAGAACCCCGAGCTGCTCGAGCGTCTGCCGGCGCTCGCCGACGAGATCCAGTCGGTGGTGTCATTCGGCATGGGCCGGAAGAATCGGGCGGACGATGCGCCGGTCGACCACCAGCTCTTCGAGAGCGCCGCGTGGGAAGCGGTGCCGGGACATGCGCGCGAGGGACTCCGATCCAAGGCGCGCGCGCAGCTCGGAACCGTGGGTAGCGGCAATCATTACGTCGACATGTTCGCCGACGAGACCGGCACCATCTGGGTCGGCGTCCACTTCGGAAGCCGCGGCTTCGGTCATACGGTGGCGTCCGGATTTCTCGCGCTCGCGCAAGGGCAGCAGTGGGGCGCACGCGTGCCCGAGCGCGAAGCGCTGCTGCCGCTGGAAATGCCCATGGGCCAGGATTACTGGGCCCTGATGACGCTCGCGGGCGAGTACGCGTACGCGGGCCGGGAGTGGGTCGCGCGCAAGGTCGTGTCGATCCTCGGGGGCCGCGAGGTGGAGCTCGTCCACAACCATCACAACTTCGCCTGGCGCGAACAGCACGACGGCCAGGAGGTCATCGTCATCCGCAAGGGCGCGACTCCGGCGTTCCCGGGTCAGAAGGGGTTCGTCGGCGGCTCGATGGGCGATGATGCGGTGATCGTCCAGGGGACGATTGCGCCCGGATCCGAGACGGAGGAACTGCAGCGCGAGGCGCTCTTTTCCACCGTGCATGGTGCAGGGCGCGTGATGTCGCGGACGGAAGCAGCCGGGAAGCGCAACTGGAAAACCGGCAAAGTGCTGAAGCCGGGCGTGGTGTCGCCCGAGATGATGCAAAAGTGGATTCGAGAGAAGGGGGTGGTTCTGCGAGGCGGCGGCCTCGATGAGAGTCCGCATGTCTATCGTCGCCTGCCGGACGTGCTGACGGCGCAGAAGGGCACGGTGGAAGTGCTGCACACGCTGAAGCCGCTCGTCGTCGTCATGGCGGGTGCCAACGAGTTTGATCCATACAAGGACTGAGAGCGCGGCTTACAATCGGCTGCGAAGGAATAAACCAGCGATGAGACGATTATTCTCTGCCGGTCTTGCCTGTCTTTTGGCGGCGGCCGTCACGGTCATCCACCCGCGAGCCCAGGATGCGCAGGCGCTTCGCGCGAGCGACGCACCGGCGAATGCGATCTGGCTCGACTCACTCGATCTGAGCAGGGGCGCAATCCGTCGCCCTCGCGGCCAACGTGGCGGTCCCCCGCCGGGACCGCTGAAGCTCAATCTCGGCGGCGTCGAATATCCGCACGGCGTGCCGCTCCTCGTCAACGGCGACATGGTGGTCGATCTGAAAGGATCCGCCACGCGCTTCGTGTCGATGATCGGCATCGACGACGAGCGGAAGGCGGGGCAGGGGACGGTCACGTTCGACGTGTGGGTCGATGGGAAGCACGTGTTCGACTCGGGCGTGGTGAAGAGCGGCGACGCACCGAGACAGGTGTCGCTCAGCCTGACCGGTGCTAAGCAGCTCATTCTCTCGGTCAGCGATGCCGGTGACGGCACGCGCGACGACTCGGTGATCTGGGGCGGCGCAATGCTTCTTCTCGCGTCCGGTGCGCAGAAGCCGGAGACAATCGCGTATCCCGCGGAAGCCGCGCCGCCGATCGCGTCGAGCCGGACAGCGGAGCCGCGAATCAACTCGCCGCGCATCACAGGCGCGACGCCGGGACGCTGGTTCCAGTTCCTGATTCCTGCGAGCGGAGACGGACCGTTGACATTCGCCGCCAAGAACCTGCCGGCGGGCCTGACGCTCGATTCGAAGACGGGAATGATCAGCGGCGCGCTGAAATCCGCGGGGAAGTCGACGATCGATCTCACTGTCACGGGACCAAAGGGGAAGGCCACCGGGCAGCTGACGATCGTTGCCGGGCCACAGTCGCTCGCGCTGACGCCGCCGCTCGGATGGAACTCGTGGAACGTCTGGGGCGGCACCGTCACGGACGCGAAGGTGCGCGCCGCCGCAGATGCCGTCGTTTCCAGCGGCCTCGCGGCCCAGGGTTATGCGTACATCAACATCGACGACGCGTGGGAAGGTCCGCGCGATGCGAACGGGGAGATCACGTCCAACGAGAAGTTCCCCGACATGAAGGCCCTCGCGGATTACGTGCACTCGAAGGGACTGAAAATCGGCATCTACTCGTCGCCGGGCCCGTGGACCTGCCAGCGCACGTATGCGGGCAGCTACGAGCATGAAGCGCAGGACGCGAAGACGTACGCGAAGTGGGGATTCGATTACCTGAAATACGACTGGTGCTCGTACAGCCAGATCGCGCCGAACCCGACGCTCGACGATCGCAAGAAGCCGTACCACGTGATGCGCGCAGCGATCGACGCCGCCGATCGCGACATCGTTTACAGCCTGTGCCAGTACGGCGCCGGCAATGTCTGGGAGTGGGGCACCGAAGTCGGCGGCAACCTGTGGCGCGTCACAGGCGACATCACCGATACGTGGGCCAGCATGTCGGGCATCGGCTTCGCACAGACCGGGCACGAGAAGTACGCGGGCCCCGGCCACTGGAACGACACCGACATGCTCGTCGTCGGCAAAGTGGGGTGGGGACGCGCGCTGCACGACACCAACCTGTCGCCGAACGAGCAGATCACCCACATCACGCTCTGGAGCCTGCAGGCGGCGCCGCTTCTCATCGGGGCGGACCTGTCGCAGGTTGACGACTTCACGATCAACCTGCTCGGGAATCCCGAGGTGCTCGCCGTCAATCAGGATCCGCTCGGCCAGGCGGCGGGACGGCTCCGCGGCGACGGCCGCATGGACGTGTGGGCCCGGAAGCTGTCGGACGGCACGATGGCAGTCGGCCTCTTCAACCGCGCGCCGATCGCGGTGGCGATGGCGGTGAAGTTGAGCGAGCTTGGATTGTCAGGCGCGCAGCCCGTGCGTGATCTGTGGCAGCACAAGGACCTTCCGAGCGCTCGCGACGAGATCTCTATAACAGTGCCGCGCCATGGAGCCGTGTTCCTGAAGATCGGCCGCGCCAGCCGGTGAATTGTTGATTGATGATTTCTGATTGCTGATTGAAGGGTCCGTTGCCCTGTGCTCAGGCTGATTCTGCTTGAAGGTGCAGGCGTCGCGGTCACAGAGTCCAGCCCGCTCGATACTCTCTCGTCAGGAACTGGTTCGCCGCTTCGTTGTTCGTGACGCGCATGTTGGCGGGATCGTAGAACAGCTTCGAGTGTGCTCGGAGCGACGCGACTCCGAGCAGCATCGTCTCGGTCAGCTTTGCGGCGTACTCGAAGGGCGACGAGATCTGGTCCTTCCCCTTGATCGTGTTGACCCAGTTCATCTCGTGCTCCTCATGCGGCACGCGCGTCAGGCGCGTCTTCGGCTCCCCGTACGAGTTGTGCTTCGACGCGGGCAGCAGCCGCGGCGGCGCCGAGCTCTCCTGCAGCAGCTTCCCCTTCTTGCCGACGTAGAGAATCCCGCCGCCGGGATTCAGCTTTCCCCCTTCGAGCTCCGGCGGATCGATCGGTATCAGGCCGCCGTCGTACCAGGTCAGCCTGACCGACGGCAAACGGCCACGCTTGGGGAACTCATAGTACGTCGTGGTCGCAGTCGGATAAGTCGCGCCGTTGAACGGCGTCGATCGGGTCTCGATGACCGTCGGCAGTCCGAGGTCGAGCGCCCACATCGGGAAGTCGATGAGGTGTGCGCCCATGTCCCCGAGCGCCCCCTGCCCCCAATCGACCCAGCCGCGCCAGTTGAACGGGTGATAAACCGGGTGGTAATCCACTTTCGGCGCGACGCCGAGAAAGAGATCCCAGTCGAGCCCTTCGGGGACCGGGTAGTCGCCGTTCATCGCGGCGGCGAGTTTTGCTGCGACCCCTTCTCCGTCCCATCGACGCTGCAGATTCGCAGGCGCCGTGCCGGGACGCGGGATTCCCTGCGGCCACCATCCCCACGGACGGTCCGTCCACACGTGCACTTCCTCGACGTCGCCGATCGCGCCGTTCAGGATGTATTCGACGCCGCGGCGCTGACTGTCGAGCGAGTGCCGCTGGTTGCCCATCTGCGTGACGACCTTGGTGCTCGCCGCTTTCTTGACGAGATGCCGCGCTTCGTGCACCGACCAGCACAGCGGCTTCTGCACGTAGACGTGCTTCCCATGATCCATCGACGCCGACGCGATGATCGCGTGCATGTGATCCGGTGTCGCGACGATCACCGCGTCGATGTCCTTCTGCTTCTCGAGCATCTGCCGGTAGTCCTTGTGCTTCTGGACCTTCGGCAGCTGCTCGCTGACGAACTTCTGCAGGGTCGCGGGGTTGTCCTGCTTCGGCCAGCGCGCGTCCGCCGCGAGCTGTGCCTTCGATCGCGGCAGATCGTGGAACGGGGTCAGAGGAGGCGGCTGCCGGTTCGGCGCCGGCGGCGCGGCCTGCGCCTGCCGCGTCCACTGCGCGAGCTTCCGATCGAGCAGCCCGAAGTCGCAGTCGCAGATCGCCACGATGTTCTGGCTCATCACGTTCTCGGCATTCACCGCGCCCATGCCATTGATGCCGCAGACCGCGATGTTGACCGTGTCGCTCGGCGCCTGGAACCCGCGCCCGAGCACGCGTCGAGGGACGATCATCACCGCCGCACCAGCGCCGGCGACCGTGGTGACGAATTCCCGGCGGGACAGTCGCGTGTCTTCAGGTTTGTTCTGTTCGCTCATGGCAGCCTATCCTATCGTCTGGCATGGTCGTCGGGTGGCGCCGGCCGGGGTTCCCCGCTTGGCGCGGAGGCGTCTCCCGGTGACACGTGCAGTTCGCCGAGCACCAGGCAGGGAGAGCCGGCGACAGGACCCGACGACCCGTGCGAGGTTAGCGCAATGGAGGAGCGATGAAGCCAGCGACGGTATTCCTCGGCGAAATGACGAACCCGGAAGTCGAGACCTTTCTGAAGACGCATCATACGGTGATAGTTCCGACGGGTGCAACGGAACAGCACGGCCCGCACGCGCCGCTGCTGACCGACGTCATCATTCCCACCGAGATCGCGCGGCGCATCGCGCCCGAGATCGGCGCCGTCGTGGCACCCGCGATCAACTACGCGCTCTCGTATCCGCACGTGGGCTTCACGGGGCTCGTCCACATCCGCATCCCGACATTCATGGCGATGATCGAAGACCTCTGCGTCGCGTTCGCGACGTCGGGGTTCAAGCGCATCGTCTTCCTGAACGGCCACTACGACAACACGTATGCGATTGCGTATGCGTGCGCGAACGCCGCGGACAAGATGGGCAAGGACGTCAAGGCGTTTCCGGTCAATTACTGGGACGCGCTGACGGCGGAGGAGATCGCGGAGTTCTCCGGATTGAAGAACGGCCTGCACGCGAATCTCGCGGAGACCTCCGCGGTGATGGCGATCGACCCGAAGCTCGTGGATCTCGAGCGCGCCAACGCGGAGTTCCCGCCGTTCCCCGACTACACGATCCCCAACACCGGCGCGGTCCACACTGCCTTCTTCTTCACGGCGCCCGGGTCCGTCTACTGGGCAACGAAGACCGGCACGTGGGGCGACGCGCGCAAGTCCAACCCCGAAGCAGGGGAGCGCTACCTCCAGGCGGGCGCGCGCTCGACGCTCGCGGTCCTCGACAACATCGAGAAGACCTTCAAGGCGATGCCGCCTCGATGAAGACGCATCGCATCGCGCTGTATCCGGGTGACGGGATCGGCGTCGAGGTGACCGATGCCGCCGTCGCGGCGCTCCAGGCAGTCGAACGTCGCGCCGCACGATTTCATCTCGAGTTCGAGCGTTTCGACTGGGGCATGGCGCATTACGATCGCCACGGTCGGGTCGCGCCCGACGATTTCCTCGACACGCTTCGCGCCTTCGACGCGATCTTTCTTGGTGCGGTGGGCTGGCCCGCACGGCTGCCGGACCATATCACGTTGACGCCGCTCATCCGGCTGCGGCAGGCGTTCGACCTCTACGCCTGCGTCCGGCCGGCGCGCACGTTCCCCGGAGTGCCAGGTCCGCTTCGCAACACCGATCCCATCGACGTCGTCGTCGTCCGCGAGAACTCCGAAGGGGAATACGTCGACAACGGCGGCGTCCTGGCCGCCGGCACGCCCGCGGAGATCGCGACGCAGACGGCGGTGCATACGCGTCGCGGCGTCGAGCGGATCCTGCGGTTCGCGTTCGACCTGGCGCGCACGCGACGCCGGCGGCTCGCGATGATCACCAAGTCCAATGCGCAGCGCTACGCCTATGTGCTGTGGGACAAGGTGCTTGTGGATCTGGCGCCCGCGTTTCCGGACGTTGCGGTCGAGAAGCTGCACATCGACGCCGCGACGCTGGAGCTCGTCCGGCGGCCACAGACGTTCGACGTCATCGTCGGATCGAATCTGTTCGGCGACATCCTGAGCGACCTGACAGGCGGCATTACAGGCAGCCTTGGGTTGAATCCGTCAGCGAACCTCAATCCGGAGCGCCGGTTCCCATCGTTGTTCGAGCCGGTGCACGGATCGGCGCCGGACATCGCGGGCAAGGGCATCGCGAATCCCTGCGCGGCCGTATTGAGCGCTGCGATGATGCTCGACTGGCTGGCGGAATCGAAGGCCGCGGACCTGTTGCGGAGCGCTGTCGAGCGCGCGCTGGCCGCGGGTCACCTCACGCGTGACGTCGGCGGCACGCTCACGACCACGGACATGACTGAGGCGATCGTGGACCAGATCGGATGACAAGCGGGAGGCGCGCCGCGATGCCGCTGCTCGCCGGCCTCGTGATCGCACTTCTTCCCGCGCCGACCGGACTCGCGCCATATGCCTGGCGCTACTTCGCCCTGTTCGCGGCCACGATCGTCGCGCTGATCACCGAACCCATTCCCGCCGCCGCGATCGGCCTGATGTCGGTGACGTTCGCCGCGGCGCTCGGGCTGCCATTCAGCACCGCGCAACGCTGGGATCCACGATTCAACTTTCCCGCCGAAGCGTTGAAGTGGGCGCTCGGCGGCTTCATCAACCCGACCGTCTGGTTGATCTTCGGCGCGTTCGTCTTCGCGATGGGGTACCAGCAGACGGGGCTCGGCCGCCGCATCGCGCTCCTGCTCGTGAAGCGCCTCGGCGCGCGCACGCTCGGCCTTGGCTACGCGATCGCGTTGTCGGACCTCGCGCTCGCGCCATTCACGCCGTCAAATACTGCGCGGAGCGCCGGGATCCTCTTTCCCGTGATCGCAAGCATTCCGCCGCTGTACGGCTCCAGCCGCGGCGAGTCCGCCCGGCGCATCGGCAGCTATCTGATGTGGGTGGCGTTTGCCGCCACCTGCGTGACGAGCTCGATGTTCATCACCGCGCTTGCACCGAATGTCCTCGCGGTCGACCTCGTTCGAAAGGGAACCGGCATCGAGATCTCCTGGACGTCCTGGTTTGTCGGATTCCTTCCCGTCGGCGCACTGCTGCTCGCCGTGCTCCCGTGGCTCGTCTACCGGATTTATCCGCCGGAGATCCGGACCAGCGTTGAAGTGCCACAGTGGGCCGCCCGCGAGCTTGCGGCTCTCGGGCGCATCACGACGAACGAATGGATCATGGCGGCGCTCGTCGTGCTCGCGCTCGGCTTGTGGATCTTCGGCGTCCATTACATCGATCCGACGATGGTGGCGCTCGTCGGGATCTCGCTGATGCTCGTGACCGGCATCGTCTCCTGGAGCGACATCGTCGGCAACACGCCGGCGTGGAACGTGCTCGTCTGGTTCGCGACGCTCATCGTGCTTGCCGACGGCCTGAACAGGGTCGGCGTGGTGGACTGGTTCGGCCGCGGCGCGTCAGCGCTGCTCGCGGGCCGATCACCGCTAACCGTGACCGCAACCCTCGTCGCGCTGTTCTTCGCCCTGCATTACATCATCGCCGGCCTTGCGGCACACACGACCGCGCTGCTCCCGGTGATCGTCGCAACGGGCGCATCGATCCCGGGAGTCCGGGTCCGCGGCTTCGTGATGCTGCCGCCCGGAAAACCGCGCCTCCGGCGTCGAACTCGCGCGCTGATCTGCGGCCGCTGCGCACGACGGGTCATCCGACGTGCAACAGCTGGTTTCAGACCCGATACGCGGGTGACCGCCAACGGGGCGCCCCACTTCAGCTCGAGGGCCGTCTGCCGTTACAGTGCTCTTCGGACCTCGAGTGAAGTGGGGCTGTTGGCGGGCAGGCCCCGCGCCTGACACGGGTTTGAGACCTCTTCCTAGATGCGCCCGAACTGTTTCACGGCTTCTTTGATCGAACGGAACTTCTCGATGAACGGCAGCATCCGATGCTCCGTGTCGTCGAGATCCTGCGACTTCTTGAGGACCTCCTGGGCTTTCGCGAGCGGCACGACGGCGACACCATCCTCGTCGGCGGTGATGATGTCGCCCGGATTCACACGCACGCCGGCGCACGTGACCGGCACGTTCACGCCCGTGACGCGGTAGTGGTTGATCGTGGTCGACGGCGCGACGCCGCGGCTGAACACGGGGAACTGCAGCTTGCGGATCTGCGGGGTGTCGCGGACCGAGGCGTCTATCACCGCGCCCGCGAACCCGCGATACTTCATGGCAGTGGCCATCAGGCCGCCGATGCCGGCGTAGTCGAGGCCGTCTTCGAGCACCATCACGTACACTGAGCCGGCGGGGGCCGCGTCGATCGCGTCGAGCATCCCCTGCGACGCCGCGGCTCCTTCCTTGTGCTCTTCCTTCTTCAGCTGCACGGTGACCGCGGGACCGGCGAACTTCGCGGCGGCGAGCGGCCGCATGTCGTGCGACATGTAGGCGCGCTGGCCGTAGAGCTGCTCCATCGCGTCCGACACGGACGCGACCTCCACCATGCGGAACGATTCCACGACCGAGGGCTCGGACGACTGCGCGAGCAGCCAGGCGCCGCTGGCAACGGCGGCAACGGCAGCAATCGAGAGCATGCGCTTCATTTGTACGTCTTCCTGATTTCTTCCAGCCGCTTCTTCAGGTACGCCGCGTATTCCTGCTTCAGCGCCGGGTCCTTTGGCGAGCCGTAGATCTCGCTCGACTTGTATTTGCCTTCGTCGAACTTCATCCGCGTCCACTCGTCGTGGATGTGGATCTCGTCCGCGTTGTCGACGACCGACTGCACGAGCGCCGGCGGGATGAAGTACACCCCCTCGGAATCGCCAACGACCAGGTCGCCGGGCATGACCGTGGCGTTCCCGATGTGCACGGGAACGTTGATGCCGCTGATGATGACGTTCGTCAGGTAGCTCGGATGGCTCCTCCGGAAGTACGCGGGCATGTCCATGCCGGAGATGCCGTCGAGATCCCGGATCGCGCCGTCGACGACGAGCCCTCCGCCCTTTGTAGCTTTCATGACGTAGTAGAACAGGTTGTCGCCGACGATGGTGCCCCCTTCACCCTGCCCGAAGAGATCCACGACCAGCACGTCTCCGGGCTGCAGCATGTCGATGGCCGCCTGGTTGTTCATCCGGTCGAGCCCAGCCGCCTTCGCTTTCGCGGTGATCACGCTGTCGAGGTCCGGACGGAGCGGCATGAACTGCACGGTGAACGCGCGTCCCACCAGCTTCTTGTTCGGGTGGAGCACCTGGAACCCGTCCGCGTACTGATTCCGGAAGCCCTTGTTCGGCAGGATCGCGAACACTTCTTCGGACGACAGCCCGCGCGCGCGTGCCATGAGGCCGTCCGGGACTTTCGGCCGCCCGTCAGGGAAGCGATCGAACGGGTTCTGCGCCGTGTACTCGATCATCTGGTCTTTGTTGAGCGTGAAGATCTGCGCGTCGGAAATCACCGGCAGCGCCAACGCCGCAGCAGCGAACAGAGCGAGTGCGAAACGTCTCATACCTTTTACCTTTACCTTCTCCCTTGACTGCGTCAGCTCAAAGCAGCCTGGAGCATCGCGCGCGTATAGCCCACGTTGAACGCATACCCCGCGTACCCGCCGCCGCCGGGATACTGCGATCGGAAATTCGGATGCTCGCGATCGTAATCAATGCCTCGCGGGTGCTCGGGGTAAATCAATCTCGTGTACTTCTGCTTGACCAGTTCCTTCATCACCGCGAACATGTCGTTCTCGCCCTCGTCGATGAACACCTCGGAGTAGCGCTCGTATGGCTTCTGCACCTTCACGTTGCGGAAGTGCACGTGGTTGATGCGATCGCGCGAGCCGAACCAGCGGCAGACTTCGACCGGATCGCCTCCCATCTCGCGCGTGACGCCGCAGTCGAACGTGATCCCGTTCGACGGGCTGTGGACGATGGCGACGAGCTTTTTCCAGCCGTCAATGGTGCCCATGATCTGCTGCGAGCCGCGGCTGAGCGGGGCGGGGGGATCGTTCGGGTGCAGCGCGAGCCGGACGCCGGCCTTTTCCGCCTCCGGCACGACCGCCTTCAGAAAGTACGTGATGTTCTTCCACATCTCGTCGAGCGTGTGCGCGCCCTCCTCGGGAAGCGCCGGCAGATCCTTCATGCGCCCGTAATCGAACCCCGTCCAGCCCGCGCCGGCCCGGCCCGTCTCCTCGAAGTAGCCCTCCATCGCGCGATGCGCATACCAGTTGTATTCGACGACCGGCAGTCCGACGCGTCCTGCGGCGCGGATCGACTGGATCACCCTGTCGATGTCCTGGTCGCGATCGGGCCTCGCGTAGATCGCGTTCGGGAAGCCCGAGATCATCAGGTTGGCGAGCGTCAGACCGTTCTTCGCTGCGCGGTCCACCAACTCGTGCAGCTGCGCTTCGGTCCACGGGATCCGCGGTCCGCCGGACAGGACGTGCGTCACGCCGAGCTGCCGGATGCGGCGTGCCGCCGCCGCCGCCGCTTCGTCGGGCGACAGGCCCTGCGGTGCAACGCCGAGCCCCGCCTCGAGCGCGATTTTCGGAGTATCTTTTCCCTCCGTGCCGGGCGGCCGCATGTCCCCGGACGCTCGCGGCGATGCCCTCGGCAGCGCGACAGCCGCCGCCGCGCCCACCGTCTTCAACATTGTCCTTCGCGTCGTCTTCAAAGACACCGGCGGTCCTCCTCGCGGGCTTACTAGAAGGGGAGAAGCGGCGGCGTGTCAAGTGCTAGAGTTCGGAGACTTTGTGTTTGGAGGTTCTTTCTGACCTGCGTTTTCTCTTTTGACGTGTGTTTTCTTTTCCATGATGAGAGACCTCCGTTAACTCCGCTCCTCCGTGGTTAGCTTTTCTCCGTTTTCTCCAATGACCTCCGATATCTCCCTACCGCGGCGCTTCTCGCTGCTCCAGGCGACCGCGCTCAACATGACCAACATGATGGGCGTCGGGCCGTTCATCACGATCCCCCTGCTGATGACCGGTATGGGCGGGCCGCAGGCGATGCTCGGGTGGCTCGTCGCGCTGCTCATCGTCATTCCCGACGGCCTGGTGTGGAGCGAGCTGGGATCGGCGATGCCCGGCTCCGGCGGCAGCTACGTCTACCTGCGCGAGGGCTACGGACGTGAACGGTGGGGGCGCCTCGCCGCGTTCTTGTTTATCTGGCAATTCATCCTGAGCGGGCCGCTCGAAATTGCGTCAGGGTACATCGGCTTCTCGCAGTATCTGGGGTACTTGTGGCCCTCCCTGACCGCATGGCACTTCGCGCTGCTCGCGGCGGCCGTGGGCGCGCTGAACCTGGTGCTGCTGTACCGCCCGATTGGATCGCTCGGTCCCCTGACGGTGGCGCTCTGGACGGGAAGCCTTCTGACGGTTGCCGCCGTGATTGTCACCAGCGCCGGCCATTTCGACCGGCGCGTCGCGTTCGACTTTCCTCCGGGGGCGTTCAATTTTTCCATGGGCTTCCTCGTGGGGCTGGGAGCCAGTTCGCGCATCGCCATGTACGACTATCTTGGCTATTACGACATCTGTTACATCGGCGACGAGGTCAAGGATCCGGTCCGAGTGATTCCGCGGTCGATCCTGATCAGCATCGTGCTGGTCGCGATCATCTATCTGGCGATGAATCTGTCGATCATCGGCGTCGTTCCCTGGCGCGAATTCGTGCCGGCCGGCGATCAACCGGCCTCACGGTTCGTGGTCTCGATTTTCGTCGAGAAGGTGTATGGCCGCACCGCCGCGATGTTCTTCACCGCGGCGATCCTGTGGACGGCGTTCGGCTCCGTGTTCGCGCTGCTCCTCGGCTACTCGCGCATCCCCTACGCGGCTGCAAGGGACGGCTACTTCTTCAAGGCATTCGCGCGGGTCCACCCGACCAAGCTGTTCCCGCACGTCTCGCTGGTCGTCGTCGGCGTGGTGTCCATCGCGTGCAGCTTCTTTTCGCTCGGCCTGGTGATCGATGCCCTGATCACGACGCGGATCCTGGTGCAATTCATCGGGCAGATCGGCGCGCTGGCGCTGATCCGGAGGCGCAACGAAGGGGGTCTCTCGTACCGCATGTGGTTCTACCCGCTGCCAAGCCTCGTCGCGCTCGCAGGCTGGATCTTCCTGTTCGCCACGTCGGACCCGAAGGTGATCCTGTTTGGCCTGAGCACGCTGCTGGCAGGTGTCGTCGCGTTTGCCGTGTGGTCGTGGCGTGTGAACCAGTGGCCGTTTGCTGCGCGAGCTTGAGCGCTGAACGCCCTGACGGGTAACACGACGCCCACGAAGATCCCGAAGGCACGAAAGAAGATCCGGAGAACGTCACGGCGCGATGTAGGTCGTCTTGACGGTTGTGTAGAACTCCGCGGCGTATCGTCCCTGCTCACGCGGACCGTAGCTCGACGCCTTCCGGCCGCCGAACGGGACGTGGTAATCAACGCCCGCGGTGGGAAGGTTCACCATCACCATCCCTGCCTGCGCGTGACGCTGGAAGTGCGATGCGTACTTAAGAGACGATGTCACGATGCCGGAGGACAGCCCGGTCTCCGTGTCGTTCGCGATCGCGAGTGCCTCGTCGTAGTTCTTCGCGCGAATGACGCACGCGACCGGCCCGAAGATCTCCTCGCGCGAAATCCGCATGCTGTTCGTCGCATCGACGAAGAGCGCGGGCGCGAGGTAGTAGCCGTCGGTCGAGCGCTTGACGCGCTCCCCCCCGACCGCCAGCCGCGCCCCTTCGCGCTGGCCGACGCCGATGTACTCGAGATCCGTATCCAGCTGAGGCTTCTCGACGACGGGGCCGATCTCCGTCCCAGGGGAGAGCGCGTTGTCGATCTTCAACGTCGACAGGCGCTCGGTCAACACTTGCACGAACCGATCGTGGATGCCCTCCGTGACGATCAGCCGCGACGAGGCGGTGCAGCGCTGGCCGGTGGAGAAGTAGGCCCCCTGCACGGCCACGTTGAGCGCCGTCGGCAGGTCCGCATCGTCCAGCACCACGAGCGGATTCTTGCTGCCCATTTCGAGCTGGCACTTCGCCATGCGCGCGACCGCCTTCTTCGCGATCGACTGGCCGGTCTCCATCGATCCTGTGAAGCTGATGGCCGCGACATCGCGATGCGTGACGATCGTGTCGCCCACGATCGACCCTGTGCCCATGACCAGGTTGAACACGCCGGGGGGAACTCCCGCGTTGACGAGGATCTCGGCCAGCACCCAGGCGCATCCGGGTGTCCACTGCGCCGGCTTGAACACCACGGTGTTGCCGAACGCAAGCGCGGGCGCGATCTTCCAGGCAGGGATCGCGATCGGAAAGTTCCATGGCGTGATCAGCCCGACGACGCCGACCGGTTCACGCGTGATCTCGACGTCAACGCCGGGACGCACGGATGGCACCTTTTCGCCTGACAGACGAAGCGCCTCGCCCGCGAAGAACTTGAAGATGTGGCCGGCACGAACGGTTTCGCCGATTCCCTCCGGCAGCGTCTTGCCCTCCTCGCGCGCGAGCAATCGTCCGATCTCGTCCTTTCGTGCGAGGATGTCGGAACCGGCCTTGTCGAGGATGTTCGCGCGTTCCTGGATCGACCCCATCGACCAGGCGGGGAACGCCTGCACCGCCGCGGCAATCGCGGCCTTCGTCTGGTCGGCATCAGCCTGCGCGTACTCGCCGATGATGTCAGTTAGATCGGAAGGGTTCCGGTTAGGTGTCCACTTCGCTCCCGGGACCCACTGCCCGCCTATGTAGTTCTGAAATCGCTCCATAAAAGATCAATCCCTAATCCCTAATCCAGGAATCCCTCATCCCCCAATCGTCGAATCCGCGAATCCACGCATCGCCGAATCCCCGCATCCGCGAATCCGCGAGCGAACCGCGGTGCGCTCATCGCGCCGAAGTCAGCAAACCACGCTGCGCCAGGTTCGTCATCAACGCTCCCGTGCCGAACGTCCAGGGCGCGATCCTGTCCGTGTGGTTGACGCGATTCACGAGCGCGCCGAGCGCCGGCGTGGCGACCGTTACCACGTCGCCGACCGCGTGCGTGAATCCCTGGCCGGGCGCGAACCGGTCGATTGTCGGCGCGAACATCGTGCCGAGAAACAGCACCATCCCATCGGGATATTGGTGGTGCCGCC
>WNGF01001460.1_pt1 | contig 34760 bp, 34 predicted proteins | sample 5400641 | NCBI WGS metagenome assembly WNGF01 (sample SAMN13153371, study PRJNA577476) | soil metagenome | isolation source: 80 cm soil or saprolite under grassland replicate 2 | place: USA:California | collected 2016-06-15 | reverse complement strand
CCCCGACTTTCACAAGGCAGAGCACCACGCGCCGCCCCCGCAGCCACCGGAGGCTGCCGCGTCAGCGGCCATCAGCGTTGCGGAGGTGCAGGCTGCGTCTGGGATGGTTGCACCTCCCGTGCAGCGCGTCGAGCCGGCACTTGCCGGCCTCGAGGAGTTCCTGAAGGCCATCCTCCGCGCGCGTACCGAGCGGTCCGCCGCACGCTGAGCCCCGCAGACTCGGGATGTCTTCGCTACCCATCGAGCAGGTCGTCACGCGCCTCTCGCGGCTCCGGCAGGATATCCGCGCGGCCGGCGTTGACGCGCTGGTCATCACCAATCTGGTCAACCTGCGGTATCTCACCGGCTTCAATGGCACCGCGGGCGCCGCCGTCATCACCGGCGCGCAGTGCCACCTGCTGGTCGACTTCCGCTACGTCGCGGCGGCGCGCGAAGCGATCGCAGATGCTCCGATCGAGCTTGCGATCGTGGACGGCACGTACGATGACGCGCTGAACGCCGCGGTCCAGGCGAGCGGCGCGACCGCCGTGGGCATCGAAGCCAATTCGATGACCGTGAGCCGCTTCAATCGCATGGCCACAGCGCTCGGCGCTGCCGTGAGGCTCGTCCCGACAGAGCGGGTCGTGGAGCGGAGACGCGCGGTGAAGGACGCGCACGAGGTCAGGATCCTGCGCGAGGCGGGCCGGCGATTGTCGTCGGTCGCGCGGCACGTCAGGTCGTTCGTGCATCCAGGACGGACCGAGCTCGAGATTGCCGCCGATATCGACCGCGCGATCCGCGCCGCCGAGTTCGAGCGGCCGGCGTTCGAAACCATCGTCGCGTCCGGGCCCAACGGCGCTCATCCGCACGCGCGACCTGGCGTCCGGAGGGTCCAGGAGGCGGATGGGGTGGTGCTGGACTTCGGGGGCGTCTACGACGGATACTGCGTGGATCTTACGCGGACGCTGCAAGTTGGCGCCTCCGCGGCGGAATTCGTGCGGCTCGTCCGGGCCGTCGAGGACGCCCGGGTGGCGGCGATCGCGGCGGTCCGGCCGGGCGCCCGTCCGAGCGAGATCGACGGCGCGGCGCGCGAGACGCTGGCGCGCCATGGCCTGGCCGAAGCCTTCGGCCACGGCACGGGCCACGGTCTCGGCCTTGAAGTGCACGAGGAGCCGCGGATTTCGAAGCTCCCGGGTGCGCTGCCCGACGAGCCGGTCGTGCCGGGGATGGTGTTCACCATCGAGCCGGGCGCCTACGTCGAGGGGCTTGGCGGCGTCAGGATCGAAGATGACGTGCTCGTCGTCGACGACGGCTGCGAAGTGCTGACGGACGTGCCGATAGATCTGTGAAACGTGTCAATGCTGAATGCTGAATGCTGAATGCTGAATGCTGAATGCTGAATGAATGCTGAATGTTGAATGCTGAACCCTGAGTTCTCCGTTTTCATCATTTTCATCATTGAACATTCATCATTCATCATTGACAGCGCGCATCATTGACAGCGCGAATCGAAGCGGAGCCGAATGGAATTCGAGGACATAGAACGGATCCTGGAACTTGTCCGGGAGCACGATCTCGCGGAGTTCGAGGTCGAGCAGGACGGACTGAAGCTCCGGGTGAGGAAAGCCTCCGCCGCGTTTGCGATGCCGCCATCCATGCCGCACGCCGCCGTCGCGCTGCCGCACGTTCCCGTGCAGCCCCCGGCAGCGGCCCCAGGACCGCCGCCCCCCGCCGCCGCCGAAGAGGAGTCGGTGGAGCTCGCGGTCGTCAAGTCCCCCATCGTCGGCACCTTCTATCGTTCGCCGGAGCCGGGCGCTCCGCCGTTCGTCGAAATCGGCGAGCGCGTGAAGAAGGACCAGGTCCTCTGCATCATCGAGGCGATGAAGCTGATGAACGAGATCACGTCGGAGTACGACGGGGAGATCGTCAGCGCGTACGTGGAGAACGGAAAGCCTGTCCAGTACGGCGAGCGGCTGTTCGCCATTCGTACCACGTGAGATTGCGGCGCGCATGAGAATCCGTTCTTCGAGCCACAAGGAGCGCCGAAGGCGCGCGCCGGAGCGGAGCGGGGCCAAGGGCCCCCGCGAGCGACGGCGAGAGGGGGTCCGGGGGACGAAGTCCCCCGGTGAATGATGTTCAAAAAGATTCTCATCGCCAACCGGGGCGAGATCGCGCTGCGCGTGATCTGCGCGTGCCGCGAGCTCGGGATCAAGACCGTCGCCGTCTACTCCGAGGCCGACGAGAACTCGCTGCACGTGCTGTTCGCCGATGAAAACGTCTGCATCGGTCCCGCGCGCAGCGCCGACAGCTATCTGAGCGTCCCCGCGGTACTGAGCGCCGCGGAGATCACCGGCGCCGACGCGATCCATCCTGGTTATGGGTTCCTGTCGGAGAGCGCGTACCTCGCGGAGGTCTGCGAGGCGTGCCACATCAAGTTCATCGGTCCGGCGCCGAACGTCATTCGGCTGCTCGGCGACAAGGCGCGCGCGCGGCGCGCGATGAAGAAGGCGGGGGTGCCGATCCTGCCCGGCAGCGACGGTCCGGTCGACAGCGAGGAGAAGGCGCAGAAGATCGCGAAGGATCTCGGGTTCCCGGTCATCATCAAGGCGGTCGCCGGGGGAGGCGGCCGCGGCATGCGCGTGATTCGCGCGGCCGGAGAGCTGTCGAAGGCGTTGAAGACCGCGCAGCGGGAGGCGGAAGCCGCCTTCGGCGTCGGCGATGTCTACATCGAAAAGTACCTCGAGAACCCGCGCCACATCGAGTTCCAGGTGCTTGGCGATCACCACGGCGCCGTCGTCCATCTCGGCGAGCGCGAGTGCTCGATCCAGCGGCGACATCAGAAGCTCCTCGAGGAAGGGCCGTCGGTGGCGGTCACCGAGAAAATGCGGCGGAAGCTCGGAAGCACGGTGGTGGACGCCGCGCGCGCCGTCCAGTACACCAACGCCGGCACGTTCGAGTTCCTGCTCGACGACAAGGGCTGCTTCTACTTCCTCGAAGTGAACACGCGCGTGCAGGTCGAACACCCGGTCACCGAGTTCATCACCGGCGTCGATATCGTGAAGGAACAGATCCGAATCGCGGCGGGCGAGCGGCTGTCGTTCAAGCAGGGAGACGTCACGTTCAACGGCCACGCGATCGAGTGCCGCATCAACGCCGAAGATCCGGTGACGTTCGCGCCGTCGCCTGGCGTGGTGCACGCGTTCAGCGTGCCGGGAGGGCCCGGCGTCCGCGTCGATACGTTCCTGCATTCGGAGTGCACGATCCCGCCGTACTACGATTCGATGATCGCGAAGATCATCGTCCACGGCCGCGACCGCCAGGAAGCCATCGCCCGGATGCGCCGCACGCTGGAGATGACCGTCATCGAGGGCATCAAGACGTCGATCCCGATGCACCTCAAGATCCTCGCCGACCCGGATTTCATCGCGGGGCGCCTCAGTACCGCATTCATGGAACGCTTCCTCGTCGAGAAGAAGAGCACCAGCAACGGCCTCGCGGAAGCGGTGTAGTTGCGGCATCGCCAACTGCCGGTTTGTTTCCTCTCTACGCCATCGTCGACACGGGCGCCTGTGCAGCGCGCGGCCTGGATCCTCGCGCCGTGACCGCCGCGTACCTGCGAGGTGGCGCGCGCCTGCTGCAGCTCCGCGACAAAACGGCGGCCGGCGGCGAGCTCCTCGCGCTTGCGGACGACCTCGTCGCGCTGGCGCACGAGGCGGGGGCGACGCTCGTCATCAACGACCGCGCCGATGTCGCGCGGCTGGCCGGGGCCGACGGGGTGCACGTGGGCCAGGACGATCTCGGCGTCGAGGAGGCGCGCGCGACCGTCGGCGCGGCGGCGATCGTCGGCCTCTCCACGCACGACGAGGCGCAAATCGCCGCGGCGGCAGGGAGCAGCGCGTCGTACATTGCGGTCGGGCCGATTTTCGAGACGGCCACGAAGGACACCGGATACGCCGCGAGGGGGCTGGCGCTCGTGCGGCGCGCGGCCTCGATCGGCAAACCCGTGGTCGCCGTCGGCGGGATCACGCTCGACCGCGCGGCGGACGTGATTGCGGCCGGGGCCGCATCCGTCGCGGTCATCTCGGACCTCCTGGATGGCGGCGATCCCGAGGCCCGCGTGCGCGCGTACGTGGCTCGTCTGTCAGGCCGCGTATAATCGCGGCATTCCAGAGAAGGGGGGGTTCGTGGCTGGCTCACTGTTTCGGACCAAATCGATCGACCGCCTGATGAGCGACGCGGCCGCAACGGGCGAGGGAACGCTCAAGCGGACGCTCGGGCCGTGGGCTCTCGTCGCGCTCGGCATCGGCGCGATCATCGGCGCGGGACTCTTCGTCCGCACGGCCGCTGCCATTGCCGACCGCGCCGGCCCCTCGGTCGTCCTCGCCTTCATCGTCGCGGGAATCGGCTGCGCCTTTGCCGGACTCTGTTACGCGGAGTTCGCGTCGATGATCCCGGTCGCCGGGAGCGCCTACACCTATTCGTACGCAACGATGGGCGAGCTCGTCGCGTGGATCATCGGCTGGGACCTCGTGCTCGAGTACGCGGTCGGCGCTGCGACCGTGGCGATTGCGTGGAGCGAGTACGCAAACCGCGTGCTCGACTGGTTCGGGCTGCGCGTGCCGTATCAGTGGTCGCACTCCCCCTTCGAGTCGATGGCGGCGACAGGCGTGCACGGCATCATGAACATTCCTGCGGTCGTGATCCTGGGCCTGTTGTCCGCGCTGCTCATTCGCGGCACCAAGGAATCCGCGTACGTGAACGGGATCATCGTCGTGTTGAAGGTCACGATCGTGCTGATGGTGATCGGGATCGGCTGGGGCTTCATGAACCCGGCGAACCACACCCCGCTCATCCCCGCGGCCACGCCGTACGTGACACCGCAAGGGATCACGCATGCCTACGGCGGAATTCTCGGCATCCTCGGAGCCGCCGGGGTCGTGTTCTTCGCCTATATCGGCTTCGACGCGGTCTCGACCGCCGCGCAGGAAGCGCGAAACCCGAAGCGCGACATGCCGATCGGCATTCTCGGATCGCTCGCCATCTGCACGGTGCTCTACGTCCTCTTCTCCTACGTGCTCAGCGGCGTGGCGACGGTCGAGGACTTCCGGACGGCGGGGCGCGAGGCGTCGGTGGCCTTTGCGATTTCGAAGTACATGACCGGCTACGAATGGCTCTCGCGCGCGGTCACCGTCGCGATCCTGGCGGGGTTCTCGTCGGTCATCCTCGTCATGCTGCTCGGGCAGTCGCGCGTGTTCTATTCGATGAGCCACGACGGCCTCGTGCCGAAGGTGTTCTCCGACGTCCATCCGGCGTTCCGCACGCCGTATAAGTCGAACATGCTGTTCTTCGTCTTCACCTCGCTGTTCGGCGCGTTCATTCCGGAAGACATCGTCGGCGAGATGACGAGTATCGGGACGCTGTTCGCGTTCATGCTCGTCTGTGCGGGCGTTTGGATCATGAGGCGGCGGCGTCCGGATCTTGTGCGCGGGTTCACGGTTCCTGCACTGCCCGTTGTGTCGGTGCTCGGCATCGTCGTCTGCGGCTTGATGATCTTCGGCCTCGGCTGGACCAACTGGCTGCGACTGATCGTGTGGCTCGTGATCGGGCTCGCACTGTATTTCGGATACGGACGCACACACAGCAAGCTGCAGACGACGACAGGGGCCGTCGTGCGCTGATGCGCTTCGGTCTTCCGTGGTGGGCAGGATGGCGGCTGGTCGCCGTCCTGATCGCCGCCGTCATGGTGGGCGGCACCGCGGGCTACGTCCTGATCGAAGGATGGAGCCCGTGGGATGCCTTCTACATGACGATGATTTCCGTGACGACGGTCGGCTACCGCGAGGTGCACCCACTCTCGCGGGCCGGCGAGGTGTTCACGGTCGCGGTCCTGACCGTCGGAGTCGCGACCGTGCTCTATACGTTTTCGTTCCTGATGGCGCAGCTCGTCGAAGGGAACCTTCAGGAACGCTGGGCCGCGCGCCGCCGCGAACGCATGCTCGACGAACTCACGAACCACTTCATCATCTGCGGCTTCGGGCGCATCGGGCAGATCATCGCCCGCGAGTTCTCGCGCCAGGGCGTGCCGTTCGTCATCATCGAGCGCGACGCGGAACGCATGCACGAAGCGATTGACGCCGGGTACCTCGCCGTCGAGGCGGACGCCAGCAGCGAGCAGGTGCTGAAGCGGATCGGCATCGATCGCGCGCGCGGATTCATCGCGGCCGTGAGCACGGACGCCGAGAACGTGTACGCGGTGCTGACCGCGCGGCTTGTCCGGCCCGGTCTCTTCATCATCGGGCGCGCGGAAACCGAGGACGCCCGCGCGAAGCTGGTGCGCGCGGGGGCCGATCGCGTCGTGTCGCCGTATCAGATCGGGGGCCTCCAGCTCGCCCAGACTGCGCTCAGGCCCGCCGTCGTTGATTTCGTGCAGCTCGCGACGAGCTCGGACAATCTCGATCTCAACATGGAACAGGTGCAGATCAACGCCGGCGCAACTCTCGCCGGCCGCACGATCATCGAGGCCAACCTCCGGCAGCGGTTCGGCGTCGTCGTTGTCGGCATCCAGCGGGCGGATGGGACGATGCACTTCAACCCGGCGCCGGAGAGCGTCATGGGCGTGGGAGATTTTCTGGTGGTGCTCGGGCAGGCGAAGAACCTGCGCGAGCTCGAGGCGGCAGCGGGACAGCCGGCCGTGACACGGTGACGGCGCGCCTGCTCGACGGCCGCGCAGTCGCGGCGGCCATTCGCGAATCCGTTCTCCCCGATGTGCACGCGTTCACCGCGCGTGCAGGCCGGCCGCCGGGCCTGGGCATCGTGCTGGTCGGCGAGGATCCCGCGTCCGAAGTTTACGTCCGCAACAAGGTTCGCGCGGGCACCGAGTCGGGGCTCTGGGTCGATCTTCAGCGACTTCCCGCGACCGCGGGATTGAACGATCTCCTCGCGCTGGTCGCGCGTCTGAACGCGAGCGAGGTCCACGACGGCATCCTCGTCCAGTCGCCGCTGCCACCCGGAATGGGGAAGGGAGGCGCGCAGCGGGTCTTCGACGCCATCAATCCCGACAAGGACGTCGACGGGTTTCACCCGGTGAACGTCGGCAAACTGGTGCAGGGACGCGCGCACCTGATGCCGTGCACGCCCTCGGGCGTGATTGAAATGCTGCAGCGGAGCGAGATCCGCATGGCGGGCACACACGCGGTGGTGATCGGCCGCAGCGAGATCGTCGGGAAACCGATGGCCATGCTGCTGCTGCAGCGCGACGCCACCGTGACCATCTGTCACTCGAAGACGCCGGATCTCCAGGCCGTCGCCGCGTCCGCGGACATCCTCGTTGCCGCGATTGGACGGCCCGGATTCGTCACCCGTGAATTCGTGAAGCCGGGCGCAACAGTCATCGACGTCGGCATCAGCCCCGTCTCCGATCCGGCCGTCATCCAGCGGCTGTTCGATCCGTCGTCTTCGCGCTTTGCCGACTTCCAGCGGCGCGGTTCGCTGGTCGTCGGCGACGTGCATCCGTCGGTCGCGGAGGTCGCCGGCGCGCTCACGCCGGTGCCCGGCGGGGTCGGACCCCTGACGATTGCGATGCTGCTCAAGAACACCTGCGCGGCCGCAATCGAGCAGCTTGTCCGCCGTAGCTTTAACGAAGGCGGAAGCCCCGACTAAACCGTTATGCGCCTCGGTTCATCGACCCGTTTTCTCGCGGCGCATAATGGCGGCGCGCACAGCGCGCCCGCGAGGGAGCGGAGCGGGGCACGGGGCCCCCGCGAGCGACCGAGCCGGGGTTCGGGGCAGAGCCCCGATTAAGAATGCTTCGCGTGGCGCTGACCGGCGGCATCGCGACGGGGAAGTCCTACTGCCTCGCGAAGTTCGCCTCGTTCGGCGTGGCCGTCGTTGACGCCGACCAGCTGGCCCGCGACGTGGTCGCGCCCGGCTCACCCGCGCTGGCCGCGGTCGCGGCGCGCTTCGGACCCGGGATCGTGCGGTCCGATGGCTCGCTCGATCGGGCGGCGCTCGCGCGCATCGTGTTCAGCGATCGCGCGGCGCGCGCGGATCTGGAAGCGATCGTCCACCCGGAGGTCTACCACCGGATCAGCGAATGGTTCGCGTCGACGCCGCCCAAGACGCGCCTCGCGATTGCCGACGTCCCGCTGCTGTTCGAGACGGGCCATAACCACGATTTCGATTGCGTCATCGTCACCGCGTGCAGCCCGGCGGAGCAGATGCGACGCCTGGTCACGCGCGACGGCCTCAGCGAAGCCGACGCCCGAGCCCGTCTCAACGCGCAGTGGCCGATCGAGGAGAAGGTTGCGCGGGGGGACTACATCATCCGCACCGACGGGACCCTTGCCGACACGGACGTGCAGGTGAGGAAGATCTACGAAATGCTGATGGTCGATTGCTGATTGTTGATTGGCCGACCTGAAGGTCGGCACCACCTGCGTCGGTTGCACCACCTGCGTCGGTGGTGCTGGCCTTCCGCCTTCGCCAAGGCTTCGGCGGACCGCCGGAGCTTTAGCGGAGGCTGGTCAGGCCAGCGAACGCCAGCCGCCAGCCACTTCACGAGGTCAGCGTCGCCTCGGTGTCCTTCGCGGGCGCGATTCGCTCTTCCACGAACGTGTTCCACTCGTGGCAGTGCGGGCACTGCCAGAGAAGCTCGGTGCTTCGATACCGGCACCGCACGCAAATGTGCGGGTCGACGTAGAAGATCGATTCCCGCGCGAGGCCGACATAGCGCGTCACGAGCGCAGGAGGCAGCCGCAGCTCCGTCAGCGTCTCCCAGATTCCCTGGTGAATCGCCAGCGCGTGCGGGTTGATCGCGAGCGCCTCGAACAGCAGCTCGAGCCCCTCCGCGGCGCTCCCGTGCGATGTGAGGTAGTGCGCGAGCGCGAGCCGGGCGCGCCATTCCTGCGCGTTCGCTGAGATCAACCGCCGGCAGAGCGCCGGGAAGCGCGCCGGATCGTTCAGATCCGCGTACGCCTGCTCCAGCCGCGAATACGCGAGATACGCCCGGTCGGGAGAGATGGCAATCAATTTCTCCCAGGTCTCGACCGCACCGGGCAGATCGCCCTGGGCCAGCATCACGTCGCCGAGGTTCAGGTAGGCGGGCGCGTTCTTCTGATCGAGATCGATGGCCGCGCGGAACCGGCGCGCCGCTTCGACGTGCTCGTTGCGCTTCACCGCCGCGACGCCGATCTCGTTCTCGAGGAAGGCGAGGATCTCCTGGTGCCGCGCCTTCTGGTCCGCCTCCTCCGACGCGAGCTTCTGCCGCATCGCGTACGCGTCGGTCCACTGGTGCTGCTCCTCGTACAGCTTTTCCAGGTTCGACATCGCGTAGCGGTTGTCCGGATCGAGCCGCAGCACTTCGGAGAACGCCTCGAGCGCGCGATCGACGAACCCGCCGCGCTTGTAATCGAGCCCGAGGCACAAAAGCACGTTGGCGTGTTCCAGCTTGCGGAGGTGGGGGCGCTGCAGCAAGCTCTGATGCTCCTGGATCGCGCGGCCGACCTGCCCCTTCTCCCGGTACAGATTGCCGAGGATCAGGTGAATCTCGAGCGGATGCCCGGCAGCTTCCGCGGCGGTACTCAGTTCCTCGATCGCGGGATCGATCTGATTGGCGACCAGGAAGTTGAGGCCGAGCATGTAGTGCGGAGACTCGCGCGCGCGGCGTCGATCGATCCAGCGGCCGTCCTGGAGCTTGTAGCGCTCCCACGCTTTGCCGACCGCCAGCCCCGCCAGCAGCGCCAGCAGCCCGAAGAGCGTGGTGTAAGGGCCCATCAGCCGGCCGGTGTGTACTCGCCCAGGATTGGGTTCCAGCGCTGCTGCGCTTTGAGAATCATCTCAATGAACTCTCGTACCGCTCCGCGGCCGCCGCGCGCGGTGCTCACCCATGCGACCCGCTCCCGGACCTCCCGCGCCGCATCCGCCGGCGCCCCCGACAGGCCCGCGCGCGACAGAACCGGGAGATCGATCAGGTCATCACCCATGTAGGCCACCGCCTCTTCAGGGATCCCCGCATCGCGGACGATGTCCTGAAATGCTTCCAACTTGCTGGTAACTCCTTGTACCACGAGGCTGATCGCGAGCTGCGCCGCACGCTGCGTCGTCGCCGTGGAGGGGCGCGCCGATAACCATCCAATCGTCAGCCCCGCACGCTGGGCCCATACCATAGCCGCGCCGTCACGAATATAAAACCCCTTCGACTCGGATCCGTCTGCGTGCATGTAGACCACGCCATTCGTCAGGACGCCGTCGACGTCGAACAGCACCAGGCGGACGCGGGCGGCGCGCTCGTGAATCGTCATCGCTCTTCAGAACATCTGCGTGCGCCACAGGTCGTGAATCTGCACGACCCCTTCCAGCGCGTGCCTGTCGTCGACGACGACGACGGATGTGATCTTGTGCGTCTCCATGATCTTGAGCGCTTCGACGGCGAGGAGATCGCGGCGGATCGTGATCGGGTTCGGCGTCATGACGTCGCCGGCTGTCATTGCGAGGACGTTGGGCGAGCGGCTCATCGCCCGCCGCAGGTCGCCGTCGGTGAAGACACCCACCAGCCGGTTGGCTGCGTCGACCACGCACGTCATGCCGAGGCGCTTGCTCGACATCTCGTGAAAGACGTCCGGCATCGGCGTCGACACGCGCACCACAGGCGCGGACTCCCCCGAATGCATCACGTTCTCGACGCGCATCAGCCGCCGTCCCAGCTTGCCCCCGGGATGCAGCGATGCGAAGTGCTCCTCGCGGAACCCCTTGCGCACGCACAGCGTCATCGCGAGCGCATCTCCCATGGCCAGCGCGGCGGTCGTGCTCGCCGTCGGCACCAGGTTCATCGGGCACGCTTCGGTGGCGATGCTGCAATCCAGCGTGACGTCGGCGGCGCGCGCCAGCGTGGACGTGCGGTCGCCGGTCAGCGCGATGAGCCTCGCGCCGATGCGCCGGATGGCTTCGAGCAGCCGGATGATCTCCTCGGTCTCGCCGCTGTGCGACAGCGCAAGCACCACGTCGTCATCACGGATCGCGCCGAGGTCGCCGTGGATCGCTTCGGCGGGATGAAGGAACCATGCGGAGGTGCCGGTGCTGGAGAGCGTCGCCGCAATCTTCCGGCAGATCAGGCCGGATTTTCCCATGCCGGTGACGATGACGCGCCCCTGGCAGTCGAAGAGGAGCTGCACCGCGCGCTCGAAATCCGCGTCGATGCGATCGACGAGGCTGAGAATCGCGGCGGCTTCGGTGCGAAGGACCTTGCGGGCGAGGTCGAGGCCGGCCATCGTCTCGCTCATACCGCGGCCCCGCGGCTGATCTCATGAATGCGCACGAGCCGCGACAGCAGCGGCTCGAGCAGGTCGAGGCGCAGCGCATTCTGCGCATCGCTCTTCGCCTGTTCCGGCCGCTCGTGCACTTCCATGAACACGCCGTCCACGCCGGCCGCGACCCCCGCTGACGCCATGGGCTCGATGAACTGCGCCTGCCCCGCGGTCACGCCGTCGCCGGCGCCGGGAAGCTGCAGGCTGTGCGTCACGTCGTAGATCACGGGGTAGCCGAGCGACCGCAGGATGGGGAAGGCCCGCATGTCGACGACGAGATTGTTGTAGCCGAAGCTGATGCCGCGCTCGGTGACAATCACGCGGCGGTTGCCCGCGTCCACGACCTTCGCGATGGCGTGACGCATGTCCGCGGGCGCGAGGAACTGCCCCTTCTTGATGTTCACGACACGACCGGTGCGAGCGGCGGCGACGAGCAGATCCGTCTGGCGCGACAGGAACGCAGGGATCTGGAGCACGTCGGCGACCTGCGCGGCGGGCTCGGCCTGCGAGGGCTCGTGGATGTCGGTGAGAATCGGAACGCCGGCGGCTTCGCGGACGCGCGACAGGATCCGGATGCCCTCGTGGAGTCCCGGACCGCGGAAGGATCCGATGGAGGTCCGGTTCGCCTTGTCGTACGACGCCTTGAACACGCAGGAGACGCCGGCGCGACGCGCGATGTCGCGCACGGCGAGCGCCGTCTCGACCGCGTGCGACTCGCTTTCGATCACGCACGGTCCCGCGATGAGCAGCAGCGCCGCGCCGCCCCCCACCGTCAGGCCGCCGAACTGGATCGGCTGCACGCCGATTACCCTACCACGGAGGCGGTGGCGCGCTGCCCGCTGGTGACCTTGCGCTGGTAGCTGGCTTCGACGAACCCGGCAAACAGCGGGTGGGGTGCGAGCGGCTTCGATTTGAACTCCGGATGGAACTGCACGGCGACGTACCAGGGATGCGAGGGGAGCTCGATGATCTCGACGAACTTTCCGTCGAGCGAGCGCCCGACGATCTGCAGCCCCTCGTCGGTCAGCGACTTCTCGAAGAGGCAGTTGAACTCGTAGCGGTGGCGGTGGCGCTCGTTGATGACCGTCTGGCCGTACAACCGTTGCGCGCGCGATCCAGGCTTCAGCTCGCACGCATACGACCCGAGGCGCATCGTGCCGCCGAGGTCATCGACGCCAAGGAGGTCCCGCAGCTTGTAGATGATGTTCTGCGGCGTGTCCGGTGCGCACTCGGTTGAATCAGCCTGGCTCAGCCCGCAGACGTGCCGCGCGTATTCGACGGCCGCCCACTGGAAGCCGTAGCAGATGCCGAAGTAGGGGATCCCGCGCTCGCGTGCGATTTCCGCGGCGCGCATCATGCCGCGCGTGCCGCGATCGCCGAATCCGCCGGGCACGAGGATGCCGTTCGCGCCGTCAAGCAGCTGCTCGCCCCCCGGCTGCTCGAGCGCCTCCGCCTCGACCCACCGGATGTTCACGCGGAGACGATGTTTGAAGCCGCCGTGATAGAGCGCCTCGTTCAGGCTCTTGTACGAATCCTCATAGCCGACGTACTTGCCGACCACGTGAATCGTGATTTCATCCGACGGGTTCTTGATGCGGTCGACGAGATCGACCCACGCGTCCATCCGCGCTTCGGTCGCGGGCAGGTGCAGCCGTTCGAGCACGATGCGATCGAGCCCCTCGGCCGCGAGCACGAGCGGCACCTCGTAGATGCTCGATACGTCCTTCGCCGTGATGACGGCTTCTTCGTCGACGTCGCAGAACAGCCCGATCTTCTGCTTCAGATCCTGCTCCAGGAACCGATCGGTGCGGCACAGCAGGATGTCCGGCTGAATGCCGATCGCGCGGAGATCGCGCACGCTGTGCTGGGTCGGCTTGGTCTTCAGCTCTCCGGCCGCGCCGATGAACGGCACGAGCGTGAGGTGGATATAGAGCGTGTTCTCGCGGCCGACGTCCTGGCGCAGCTGGCGGATCGCTTCGACGAACGGGAGGCTCTCGATGTCGCCGACGGTGCCGCCGATCTCGACGAGCACGATGTCCACGTCCTTCGCGATCGAGCGGATGCTGTCTTTGATCTCGTTCGTGATGTGCGGGATCACCTGGACGGTGCGCCCGAGATAATCGCCGCGGCGTTCCTTCTGAATGACGGAGAGGTAAATCTTGCCGGTCGTCCAGTTGTTGGTGCGCGACGTGACCTGGTTGGTGAAGCGCTCGTAATGACCAAGATCGAGGTCGGTCTCCGCGCCGTCGTCCGTAACGTACACCTCGCCGTGCTGGTACGGGCTCATGGTGCCCGGGTCGACGTTGATGTACGGGTCGAACTTCTGCAGTGCGACCTTATAGCCATGCCCTTCGAGCAGCGCGCCGATCGATGCGGCCGCGAGCCCTTTGCCGAGCGACGACACGACGCCGCCGGTGACCAGGATGTACTTGACGGGCCGCGTGCCCTGTCCGCTGCCGGTGTTCTGCTGCGTGTGTTGCTGCATCGTGTGTCTTTCTCCCGAAGGGTTGCCCACGGCCGGCCTAAAGCCCGGCCCCACCGGCGACTGCTGCAAACATCGCTCTTACGCGCTCCAAATCCTCCGGCGTATCGACGCCGATCGAGTCGAACTGCGTTTCGAGCGTCTTGATCCGGATGCCGTGCTCGAGCGCGCGCAGCTGTTCGAGCGCTTCGGAACGCTCCATCGTTGATGGCGGAAGCGCAGCCAGCCGCATCAGGCATTCGCGCCTGTAGGCGTACATGCCTACGTGCCGCCACGCCGGAGCGGGAGGGGATCCCTGCCGCACGAACGGGATTGGCGCGCGCGAAAAATACAGCGCAAAGTCGTCGCGGTCGACGACAACTTTCGTGACGTTCGGGTTCTGACGCTCCGCCTCGTCTTCGATGCGGCGGCGCAGCGTGCTCATCAACAGCGACGGATCGCCGGCAAACGGCGCGACCGCTTCGTCGATCATCGCGGGCTCGATGAGCGGCTCGTCTCCCTGCACGTTCACGATCACGTCGCACGCCAGCGAGGGGGCGATCTCCGCGATGCGATCGGTCCCGCTCTGATGCGACGCGGACGTCATGCGCGACTCGCCGCCGAACCCGATCACCGCCCGATGAATGCGCTCGTCGTCGGTCACCACGATCACGGATTCAATCGATCGCGCCGCGGACGCGCGCCGATACACGTGCTCGATCATTGGACGCCCGCCGATATCGGCAAGAGCCTTACCCGGAAGACGCGACGACTGGAACCTTGCGGGGATGACGGCGATTGCGGAGACGAAAGCTGTACGAGAAGAGGGCCCGGAGCTGGAAACAGGGGGCACGAACAATCTTACCATAAGTGCACGGCGCTGCACGGACGTGCGCGGTGCTCGTTGGACCAAAAAGGAGTAAAATCACAGTCCCCTATGTCTCGTACGCGAGCGGCGGCGTACCTCGTTGGCGGAATGCTGCTGGCGGCGTGGCTGGCCTCGGCCGCCGGCGTGACGATGCGTCCGCGCGGCGTGCCGCTGCCCCGGCGCTCCGCGGACGCGATTCATCTCGACTCCGTCGCATCGAACGTGCAGTCGCAGGCCTCGCGGCTGCGCGACCGGCTCGCGGTCGCTCCGGCGCCGCAGGCGCCGATCCGGAATCCATTTGCCTTTGCGGAGCGCGCGCCTGTAGCCGCTCCCGTTCCGGCGAAGCCGCAGCCGGTTACCACGGTGCCCGCGTTCATTCAACGGCTGATCGCGGAGCCGGACCTGGTGTTGCTTGGAGTTGCGGAACAGGGAACGGTGCGGACCGCGATGATTGGATCCGGCGACGAGCTGCTGATGGCGACGGAAGGGCAGACGGTGGCGGGCCGCTACCGCGTCGGCAAGGTCGAACCCGACGCGGTGGATTTGATCGATATTGGAACAGGCGCTACGCGACGCCTGTCCCTAAGGTCACCAGTTTCACTTCCTTGATCGCGCGCGCGCCGCGCAGTTCCTCAATCGCGCTCGCGTTCTGTGCGGCCTTGCCTTCGCGCTGGCCGCCATCCTGATCCAGACTGACGATACCCACGGCGCCGCTCTTGTTGCGGCCCAGCGCGAAGCTGCCGATGTTGATGCCGTGCCGGCCAAGGATCGTGCCGATTTCCCCGATCACGCCGGGCTGATCCTCGTTTCGAATCACCAGCATCGTCCCCACGTCGTCGAGCGGCACTTCCACGTCGACGCCGTCGAGGAACGTGAGACGCGGGCTATCGCCCTCGAACACTGTGCCCTCGATCCATCGTTCGCCGGCGCTGGTGTGCAGCTTGACGGAAATCATGTTCGCAAACGCGCGCGGGCGTGAGCTGCGCGATTCAATCACTTCGATTCCGCGCTCGGTCGCGATGGCACGCGCATTGACGACCGTGACGTTGGCCGACAGCATCGGCTTCAGGACGCCGACAACGACCGAGCTCGCGATCACTTCCGCATGTTCCGCGACGAGCGGCCCGTAGTACCGAATGCCGACCGCCTGGGTCCGGCCTTCAGCGATCTGCGATACCAGCGTGCCCATCCGCTCGCCGAGCAGCATGAAGGGCCGGACGCGCGCGAACTCATCTCTTCGGATCCCGCGGAAATTCACGGCATTGCGAATCACGCCTTCGCGTAGGAAGTCGCGCACCGCGACCGCGGTTTCAATGCCAACCTGTTCCTGCGCTTCGGCGGTCGAGGCCGCGATGTGCGGCGTTGCGATTACCTGGGGCAGCTTCGCGAGTCGCCACTCGGCCGGTGGCTCAGTTTCGAACACATCGAGCGCAGCGCCGCCGACCTGGCGCGCTTCAATCGCATCGGCAAGCGCCTTCTCGTCGATCAACTCTCCGCGCGCGGTGTTTACGATTCGGACACCCGCCTTGCACTTCGCGAGCCGCTCGGCGTTGAACAAGTGGCGCGTTTCAGGGGTCGCCGGCAGATGCAGCGAGATGTAGTCGGAGGTGGCGCACAGGTCATCGAGGGAGAGCAGGTGAATGCCGAGCGTACCGGCGACTTGTTCGGAGATGAACGGGTCGTGCGCGACAAGGTTCATGCCGAACGAGCGCGCACGCGTCCCAACCTCCTGGCCGATGCGTCCGAGTCCAACGATCCCGAGCGTTTTTCCCCGCAGCTCCTCGCCCGATAGTTTTTTCTTTTCCCACACGCCGCGTTTCATCGATCCGTCGGCCGCGGGAATCTGCCGCGCGAGCGACAGCATCAGCCCAATGGCCAATTCTGCGACACTGATGCTGTTCGCGCCCGGCGCGTTCATCACGACGATGCCGCGCTCGGTGGCAGCCGGCACGTCGACGTTGTCGACGCCGGTGCCGGCGCGCGCGATCACTTTCAATTGCGGCGCTGCGGCCATGATCGCAGCGGTGACCTTGGTCGCGCTGCGCACGACGAGCGCCTCGGCGTTGGCGAGATCCTTCGAGAGCTCCTCGGGCGATCGTCCGCTGCGCGCGTCAATGCTCCATCCTGGTACGCTGCGAAGGAGTTCAACGGCGGATGCGGGAAGCTGATCGGCGATGACGATGTGCATGATTGAATGCTGTCAGTATAATGGCGTGTTTGGCCGGTGGGCCATGCGCGCGACAATGAATCCGATCGTGTGCGCACCATCGTGGTGCAAACCGCTCATTCGTGCGGATTGACGCGGAAGATGTGCACATCGACGGGTGATTTCCACAAGCTTTTCCACAGAATCTGTGAAGATCGTTTGACGATCTGCTGGTGATGTGACCTAAATTTCCATGCCGAACTTTACAATTTTGAAACCGCCGGCAAGCGGCACCGCGATCACGCGCAAGAACGGACGTCTTGTCGTGCCGGACGATCCCATTATTCCTTTTATTGAAGGAGACGGCACGGGGCCGGACATCTGGCGCGCAAGCGTGCGCGTCTTCGACGCCGCGGTTCAGAAGGCGTACGGCGGAAAACGGAAGCTCGCGTGGCTCGAGGTGTACGCTGGCGAGAAAAGCTTCAAACAGTTCAACACGTGGCTGCCCGATGACACGGTCGATGCCTTCCGCGAGTACTACGTCGGCATCAAGGGGCCGTTGACCACGCCCATTGGTGGCGGAATCCGGTCACTCAACGTCGCGCTGCGTCAACTCCTTGACCTGTTCGTCTGCCTCCGCCCCGTGCGCTGGTATCGCGGCGTGCCCTCGCCGGTGAAACACCCCGAAAAAATCGACATCGTGATCTTCCGCGAGAATACGGAGGACATCTACGCCGGGATCGAGTACGCCGCCGGAACACCGGAAGCGCAGAAGCTGCTCGATTTTTTCGCGAAGGAATTTCCGAAGGAATTCAAGAAGGTTCGATTTGGCACCGCTGATGCGTCGGCCGGCTGGCAGAAGGCGCTCGAGGAGATCGGCGCGCCGCATCGCGATGTGTCCGTCCAGGTTGGTCTCGGCCTCAAGGCAATCAGCTACCTCGGATCGGAGCGGCTGGTTCACAGCGCCATCTCCTACGCGATCATGGCCAAGCGCGAAAGCGTCACGCTTGTTCATAAAGGGAACATCATGAAATTCACCGAGGGGGCGTTCCGCGACTGGGGTTACCAGGTCGCGAAGCAGTTCTTCGGTGCGGAGGAGATCGACGGCGGGCCGTGGTGCCGCATTCCGGAAGGAAAGCCGGGCGCCGGCATCGTCATCAAGGATGCGATCGCCGATATCACGCTGCAGCAGGTGCTCACGCGTCCCGACGAGTTCGACGTGATCGCGACGCCGAATCTCAACGGCGACTACCTGTCGGACGCGCTCGCCGCGCAGGTCGGCGGCATCGGCATCGCGCCGGGCGGGAACATCAACTACGTCACGGGCCACGCGATTTTCGAGGCGACGCACGGCACCGCGCCGAAATACGCGAACCAGGACAAAGTGAATCCTGGCTCGGTCGTCCTGTCCGGCGAAATGATGCTGCGTCACCTCGGCTGGCCCGAGGCCGCCGATCTCGTCGTCAAGGGCATGGATGGTGCCATCTCCGCCAAGACCGTGACGTACGACTTTGCGCGGTTGATGGAAGGGGCGAAGGAAGTGAAGACCTCCCAGTTCGCCGACGTCATCATCGCGAACATGTAGGCGCTGTTGTGGGGCCGGGCTTTACGGCCGGCCGTGCAGAGGATCCATGAATCGAAAAGTTACGGTGGTAGGCGGCGCCGGCAATGTGGGCGCCACGGTGGCGCGCGCGATTGCGGACAAGGAGCTCGCCGACGTCGTCATCATCGACATCGCCGACAGCAAGGCGGCGGGAATCGGGCTCGACATGCTGGAGGCGTGCCCGATCGAAGGCTCCGACGCGCGCGTGGTCGGCTACGGCGCGAATGACGAGGGGTGGGCGCAAACGGCGAACTCCGACGTTGTCGTCATCACGTCGGGCGTCCCGCGCAAGCCGGGCATGAGCCGCGACGATCTGCTGAACGTCAACTTCAAGATCATGCAGTCGGTGACGGAGCAGATCGTTCGGTACTCGCCGAAGACGATCATCGTTCCTGTCGCGAACCCGCTCGACGCGATGTGCCAGGCGGTCTATCGGCTGAGCAAGTTCCCGCGCGAGCGCGTGATCGGCATGGCGGGCGTGCTCGACTCCGCGCGCATGCGCACGTTCATCGCGATGGAGACCGGCGTGTCAGTCGAGAACATCCACGCGTTCGTGCTCGGCGGCCACGGCGACACCATGGTGCCGCTCGCGCGCTACTCGACGATCGCGGGCATTCCGCTTCCGGATTACCCGGGAATGACGGCGGCGAAGATTGCCGCCATCAGCAAGCGGACGGCGGAAGGTGGCGCTGAGATCACGAAGCTGGTCGGCACGAGCGCCTGGTATGCGCCGGGCTCGGCAGCGGCCGAGATGGTTGAGATCGTCCTCAAGGATAAAAAGAAGATCGTGCCGTGCTCCGTCTTCCTGCAGGGCGAGTACGGCATCAACGGCCTGTTCGTCGGTGTTCCCGTCAAACTCGGCGCGCGCGGCGTCGAGCAGATTATTCAGATCAAGCTGACGGCAGACGAAGATGCAGCGTTGAAGAAGTCCGCGGCGGCGGTGAAAGAACTGACGGACGTGATCAAAGTCTGACGGCGCCCGGATCCGGGATGCGGGATCCGCTAGAGAGAGATCAGCCCTCGTCTCACCGCACGACGGACCGCGTCCGTGCGGTTGGCCGCTTGCAGCTTCCCGTAAATCGATGCGACGTGGACCTTGACGGTCTGGTCGCTGATTGCGAGCGTGGCGGCGATTGTTTTGTTGGGCAGACCCTGCGCAACGAGCTCCAGCACTTCCAGCTCGCGCGGCGTCAACGTCTCCGCAACCAGGTCCTCCTCGCGCTGAACGTCCGCAGCGATAAGCCACGCGTCGACGTCCAGTCCCAACGCGCGCGCGGCGCCGGTCGTCGACGATTCGCCGACCACGTCAACCCCGGCCGGCAACAGGTGACGCAGGCGCGCGCGTTCCTCGCGTGGACCCACCAGAAGGATCCGCATCATGAGAATGGACGCCACCGAAGGCGCGTGCGATCCCTCAGGACGGCTGTCGTTCGGCGACCGTCACTGTGATCTCCCGTGATGTTCCGGCGCGGACGAGCCGGATGGCAATGTCTCGCCCGACACGGTCGCCCGAGAGGAGATCGAGCAGATCTTCCGCTGACTCGATACCCTGGCCATCGAAGTCCAGAATCACGTCGCCGATCAGCAGCCCGGCGCGATCCGCGGGACCATCGGGCGTGACGCCAATAATCAGCAGGCCGCGTTCGCGAGAGATCTCCTGCTGCTGCCGTGCGGCAAGCTGCACAGGCTGACCTGCGAGACCCAGATATCCGCGCTTGGGACGTCCATGCTGCAGCACTTCCGCGGCCGTCCGCCACGCGATGGCCGCCGGGATGATCACACCAAGGCCGCGGATCGCCGCGGCGGTTGCAACACCCGCCACACGTCCGGCGGCATCCACGAAGGCGCCCCCCGCAAACCCATCGTGCATCGGCGCGGTCGTGCGGATGACCTGCTCGATCGACTGCCCGCGCCCGGTTCGCAGCGGGCCGCCGATCACGGCGACGATGCCTGCACTTGCCGTCAGCGCGTTGCTCCAGGAGCGCGCCACGGCTATCGCGACCTGACCGACACGAGCCGGTTCGTTTGCGATCGACACGGGAGGAACCGCGAGACCCGGCGTGCGCAGGACGGCGAGCCCCGTCGCAGGATCCCACCCCGCGAGTTCAGCCTCGACGATCCGTCCATCGTGCCCTGTGACATGCAGCCCGTCTTCGCGTCCCAACGCGCGCGCGGTGGTCAATACAACATCGTCTTGGTATGCGATGCCGCTTGCCGGACGGCGGCGACCCTGCACCTGGACCACCGAAGGAGCAATGGAGGCGACGACGTCAGCAATCCGATCCGAGAGTGTGAGAAGCGGTGAAGTATCCATGGAGGCGAGTGTGCGCATGTCCTGGGGCTGGCACATCACCCGAACGGGGGAGAAAAGGGCTGAAGAGTCCGGTTCAGCACGTTCTTTGCGTACTGCTCCGGGAGGCTCTCATGAAGGATGTCCTGCTCAGTCCGCCAATGTTCGGCTTCGTCGTGGCCACTCGAGCGATGCTCGCGTTGGGCGCCGGACTGCTGCTAGCGAATCGGATCCCCGAAGCTCGGCGGCGGCCGATTGCCTTGATGCTGATAGGAATCGGAGCCGCGACGACGATTCCAGCTGCCAGGTCGGTGTTTGGCAGTCGAACGAGGCACCGCGAACTACCCGCCTCGTGATGCCCGTTACGGGCGACTAGTCGCGCATGGACAGCTCTCGCGCCGAGGAGACGGGTCTCGCGGTCTCTGCGCGAGGACCCGCGCACGAGCAGGTGTCACTGATCCGGCTGAGCATTCACCGCCTTCGCTCGTCAATGTGCACGACCAGCTCCAGATGCTCGGTCCCGCGCAGAATCCCGAGCCGCGCGCGGGAGCCGATGCGGTCATCGGTCAGGGCACGGTGAAGATCGTCCAGGCTCGTGATGGTTGTGTCGTCCAGCGACACGATCAGATCTCCATCCCTCACGCCTGCGCGATCTGCCGGCGCCTCGGATTCAACTGACGTCACGAGCACCGCGCTGTCCTGCGCGAGCCGGTGAAAACGCGTCACGCGACGAAGGAGGGGCACGGTCTGTCCGGCGATCCCGAGATAGCCGCGCCTGACCCGGCCGTCGCGCAGAAGCGCGGGGACGACCAGCATCGCGGTGCTGATTGGAACCGCGAAGCTCAGACCCTGGCCGCCCGCAATAATCGCGGTGTTTACGCCGACGACGCGGCCGTCGCTTGCGACGAGCGGACCGCCCGAGTTGCCGGGATTGAGCGCCGCATCGGTCTGAATCACCTGCTCGATCAATCGCCCCGAACGTGACCGCAGCGAGCGCCCGAGCGCGCTGACGACGCCGGCCGTCACGGTGTGCTGGAAGCCGTAGGGATTCCCGATCGCCACGACGAGCTGCCCCGGGCGCAGCCGCGTCGAATCGCCGAGAGCAGCCGTCGTGAGCTCTCCGGCGGTGATGCGGACGACGGCGAGGTCGGTATCGGGATCGTGCCCGACCACGTCGGCGGGGCACTCGCGTCCGTCGGGCAGCATAACGTCGACGCGATCCGCTCCGTCGACGACGTGGCTGTTCGTGAGAATCAGCCCGTCGTCCGCAAAGACAAACCCGGAGCCTGTCGCCTGGTCGCGCCGGCCGCGTGTTTCGCGACCGCCGTGGCTCACGCTGATGCTGACGACTGACGGCGCGACCGTATCCACGACGCGGGTGACGGCGCGCGAGTATTCATCGAAGAGGTAGTCGTCCGGGCGAAGAGGGGGAAACGCGACCATGTCTCAAGGTATGACGACGGTCTCCTGGTCGCGGATCCCGCGCCCCGGACCCCGGGACTATTCGCGGTGGATGAGCATCGCCTTGAAGTATTCCCGGTTCATGTGGGCGATGTTGGTAATCGGGATCTCCTTCGGGCAGACTGCCTCGCATTCCCCTTCATTCGAGCAGCTGCCGAATCCTTCCGCGTCGTGGCGGTCGACCATGCGGACGACTCGCGTGTGCCGCTCGACCTGCCCTTGCGGCAGCAGCGCCAGCTGGCTGACCTTCGCCGACGTGAAGAGCACCGCCGACGCGTTCTTGCAGGCTGCGACGCACGCGCCGCAACCGATGCACGCGGCCGAGTCCATCGCCTTGTCGGCGATCGTCTTGGCAACGAGGATCGCGTTGCCGTCCTGCGCGCCGCCGACGTTGATCGAGGTGTAGCCCCCCGCCTGGATGATCCGATCGAACGCGCTCCGGTCGACGACGAGATCCTTCAGGACCGGGAATGCCCTGGCGCGCCAGGGCTCCAACGTCACCGAATCCCCGTCCTTGAACCGGCGCATGTGAAGCTGGCAGACCGTCGTGCCTGGCTCGGGGCCGTGCGGGATGCCGCTCACGAGGAACCCGCACGTGCCGCAGATCCCTTCACGGCAATCCGAGTCGAACGCGATCGGATCTTCGCCCTTCGTAATCAGCGCTTCATTGACCACGTCCAGCATCTCGAGGAACGACATGTCCGGCGAGACGTCCGGCGCGGTGTAATCGACAAAGCGCCCGGGCTGATTCGGCCCCGGCTGCCGCCACACCTTCAGTTGGATGCGCACTTACTTGTAGCTCCGTTGCGTTAGCTTGACGTATTCGAACTCGAGCGCCTCTTTGTGCAGCTCCGGCTCCCTGCCCACTCCCCTGAACTCCCACGCGGCGACGTACGAGTACTTCGCATCGTCGCGAAGCGCCTCGCCGTCGGAGGTCTGGCTCTCCTCGCGGAAGTGCCCGCCGCATGATTCCCTGCGATGCAGCGCATCGAGCGTCAGCAGTTCGGCGAATTCGAGGTGGTCGGCGACGCGCGCCGCGTATTCCAGGTTCTTGTTCATGTTGTTCTTCGGACCCGGGACCGAGACGTTCTGCCAGAACTCCTCGCGCAGCTGCGGGATCCGCTCGAGCGCCCTTCGAAGTCCCGCCTCATTCCTCGACATCCCGACGTCGTCCCAGAGCAGCGCACCGAGCTGTCGATGAAGCTGGCGCGGCGTTTTCGACCCTTTCACCGAGAGCAGGCGATCGATGCCGGCCTGCACGGTGACCTCGGCTTCCCTGAAGGCATCGTCATCCGTTGTCACTGTCGGCAGCGAAGTGCCGCCGAGATAATGCGCGAGCGTGTATGGGATGACGAAGTAGCCATCGGCGAGCCCCTGCATCAGCGCGCTCGCGCCGAGACGGTTGGCGCCGTGGTCGGAGAAGTTCGCCTCGCCGAGCACGTGCAGGCCGGGAATCGTGCTCATCAGGTTGTAGTCGACCCACAGCCCGCCCATTGCGTAGTGGATGGCGGGGTAGATGCGCATCGGCACCTTGTACGGATCCTCGTCGGTGATCTTCGTGTACATGTCGAAGAGGTTTCCGTACCGGCTGCGGATCACGTCGACGCCAAGCCGCTTGCTGGCATCCGCGAAATCGAGATACACCGCCAGGCCGCTGTCGCCGACGCCCCGCCCGTCATCGCAGACCGCCTTCGCGTTTCGCGACGCCACGTCGCGCGGCACGAGGTTCCCGAAGCTCGGGTAGCGTCGTTCGAGGTAGTAGTCGCGCTCGGCTTCAGGAATCTGCTCCGGGCGCCGCTGGTCTCCCTTGTTCTTCGGCACCCAAACGCGGCCATCGTTTCGAAGGCTTTCGCTCATCAGCGTCAGCTTCGATTGATGCGAGCCGGACACGGGGATGCACGTCGGATGGATCTGCGTGTAGCACGGGTTGGCGAAGAACGCGCCGCGTTTATGCGCGCGCCACGACGCGGTGACGTTCGAATTCAGCGCGTTCGTCGAGAGGTAATAGGTCGTTCCGTATCCGCCGGTGCACAGCAGCACTGCGTGCGCCGCGTATCGTTCAATCTCGCCCGTGACCAGGTTGCGCGCGACGATGCCGCGCGCCTGCCCGTTCACGATCACGAGGTCGAGCATCTCGCGGTTCGAGAAGGCCTTGACGGTGCCTTTCTCGACCTGCCGCATCATCGATTGATAGGCGCCGAGCAGCAGCTGCTGTCCCGTCTGACCGCGCGCGTAGAACGTGCGCGACACCTGCGCGCCGCCGAACGACCGGTTGTCGAGCAGCCCGCCGTATTCGCGCGCGAAGGGCACCCCCTGCGCAACGCATTGATCGATGATGTTGACACTCAGCTGCGCGAGACGGTAGACATTCGCCTCCCGCGACCGGTAGTCCCCGCCCTTGATCGTGTCGTAGAAGAGCCGCTGAATGCTGTCGCCGTCGTTCTGGTAGTTCTTCGCCGCATTGATCCCTCCCTGGGCGGCGATGCTGTGCGCCCGTCGCGGGCTGTCCTGGATGCAGAAGCTCAGGACGTTGTAGCCAAGCTCACCCAGCGACGATGCCGCCGACGCGCCGGCGAGGCCGGTGCCGACGATGATGATCGTGTACTTGCGTCGATTGGCCGGGTTGATCAGCTTGGATTCAAAGCGGTGACGATCCCATTTCTCTGCGAGCGGACCGGATGGAACTCTTGAGTCTAGAGCCATGGCTGCCATTACCGGGTGAGATAAACCCAGATCGGAATGAGTGCGAGCCCGCCGCCGATGAGGATCGCGAAGGCGATGCCCCAGCGCGTGAGCCGCCGCGTATAAACCGGGTGATCGAAGCCGAGCGACTGGAACCCGCTCGAGATCCCGTGGCGCAGGTGCAGGCCGACGAGCAGTGTCGCGATGACGTAGAACGCCACCCACATCGGCTGCGCGAATACTTCGAACTCGGTCCGCGCGAGATCGCGGATCGGGACGTCGCTCACGGTCTGGTACCACGCGCCGTACTTGAACTGCTTCACGTGGACGATGATGAAGAAAAACACCACGAGGCCGGACCAGATCATCGTGGATGACGCGAAGCTCTTGCGGCTCGTGTGCCCGGCGAAGCGCTTCTGCTCGTACCCGACCGGGCGCGCCCTCTGGTTCGCGATGTAGTTGGCGACGGTCTTGTAGACGTGGACCACGAACGCGAGCAGCAGCGCGATCTCGATCGGGATGATGAGCGGATTCGAGATGAGCGCGTGCGAGTACTCGTTGAAGATGTCCGGGCCGGCGAAGATGAGAGCGTTTCCCGCGAGGTGAAGAATGAGATAGAGGAAAAGGAGGAGGCCGGTGAGTCCGATGAGAAGCTTGGTACCGACGGAGGAGGAAAAGAGCCTGCGAAACGTGGCCATCAACTGCACTCCAGCATGTAAGTGATTGTACTTGCTGAGTTCCGAGACGTGCAACCGGCCACACGACAGTACGAAGATCAGATCTCAGTTCGCGCCACCGCTTGATTCATCCGCGCACCCCGGCACATGATGAAAAGGATTTGTCATGAAAATCCACGAGTATCAGGCCAAGGCCATCCTCGCACGTCACGGCGTGCCGGTGCCCAAGGGTGAAGTGATCACGAGCGGCGGGGAAGCGGCCGATGCGGCCAAGCGGCTCGGCGGCGGCACCGTGGTGGTCAAGGCACAGATCCACGCCGGGGGCCGCGGCAAAGGTGGCGGCGTCAAAGTAGTAAAGGGTGCCGACGAAGCCGTCAGCGCGGCCTCGAAGATGATCGGCATGCGCCTCGTGACCTATCAGACAGGCCCGTCCGGGCAGGTCGTGCAGCGCGTGCTCGTCGAGCAGGGATTGAAGATCAAGCGCGAGCTGTACCTGGGCCTCGTGCTCGACCGGTCGACCGAGCGCCCGGTGCTGATGGTCAGCCCCGAAGGAGGCGTCGAGATCGAAAAGGTCGCAGAGGAGACGCCGGACCGGATCTTCAAGGAGTACATCCACCCCGGCATCGGCCTCGGCTCCTATCAGACGCGGAAGCTTGGGTTCGCGCTCGGCCTGGAAGCGGCGCAGATTAGCCAGGCGGCGAAGTTCATGGCCGCGGTGTACAAGGCGTTTCAGGCGACCGATGCGTCGCTCATCGAGATCAACCCGCTCATCGTCACCGAGGACGGGAACCTGCTGGCGCTCGACGCCAAGATGAACTTCGACGACAACGCGCTGTACCGGCACCCCGACATCAAGGACCTGCGCGACATCGCCGAAGAGGAGCCGCTCGAGGTCGAAGCATCGAAGTACTCCCTGAACTACATCAAGCTCGATGGCACGATCGGATGCATGGTCAACGGCGCCGGCCTCGCGATGGCGACGATGGACATCATCAAGCTGGCGGGAGGGGAACCGGCCAACTTCCTCGACGTCGGCGGCGGCGCGAACGCGGAGCAGATCAAGAACGCGTTCCGCATCCTGATGTCCGACACACACGTCAAGGCGGTGCTCATTAATATCTTTGGCGGCATCCTGCGGTGCGACATCCTCGCCGAAGGCGTCATCGCGGCGGTGAAAGACCTCGGCGTGCCGGTGCCGATCGTCATCAGGATGGAAGGGACCAACGTCGAAAATGGAAAACAGATGCTGCGCGAGAGCCGCCTGAACTTCACCACGGCCGACACGATGAGCGAAGCTGCGGAGCGCGTCGTCGCGCTGGCGAAATAGTCATGGCCGTACTGATCGATAGGAACACGCGTCTGATCGTCCAGGGACTCACGGGCAAGGAGGGCACCTTCCACGCAAAGCAGGCGGCGGCGTACGGGACGAAGGTCGTCGGCGGCGTGACACCGGGCAAGGGTGGCACGACACACGAAGGCTGGCCGGTGTTCAACACGGTCACCGATGCGATGCGCGAGACCGGTGCGAATGCGACCGTGATTTTCGTGCCGCCGCCGTTTGCCGCCGACGCGATCATGGAAGCGGCAGACGCCGGCGTCCCGCTGGTGGTGTGCATCACCGAGGGCATCCCGACACTCGACATGATGCGCGCCCTCACCGTCGTGCGCGCCAGCAAAACGCGGCTCATTGGCCCGAACTGTCCGGGACTGATCACCGCCGGGCAGGGGAAAGCCGGGATCATCCCCGGACATATCTGTAAAGAAGGACGCGTTGGCGTCGTCTCAAAAAGCGGAACGCTCACCTACGAGGCGATTCATCAGCTCACGAACCTCGGACTCGGCCAGACGACGTGCATCGGGATCGGCGGTGATCCGCTGATCGGCACGAGCTTCATCGACGCGCTGGCGCTGTTCGCGTCCGACCCCGCGACCGAAGCGGTCGTGATGATCGGTGAGATCGGCGGCAACGCGGAAGAGGACGCCGCCGCGTTTATCGAGAAGAACTTCAGAAAGCCGGTCGTCGGCTTCATCGCCGGCCAGACGGCACCGCCGGGGCGCCGAATGGGACACGCCGGCGCTATTATTTCGGGGGGCAAAGGCACGGCGGCGGAAAAGATGGCCGCGCTGGCGAAGGCGGGCGTCCACGTCGTGAAGAGCCCCGCCGATCTCGGCGCCGCGGTGAAGAGCGCCCTATAGAAGAAGGACCCCTTGGCCCGGATCGTCAACGATTTCAGTATTCAGCTCGCGACGGTCAACGGATCGGGCAGCCAGACCGCCAACCTGGTACTCCTGCGCTCCGTCTTCCAGATGGGCATCCCGGTGTCCGGGAAGAACCTGTTCCCGTCGAACATCGCCGGCCTGCCCACGTGGTACACGATCCGCGCCAATAAAGAGGGGTACGTCGCCCGCAAGAAGGAAATCGATTTCCTCGTCGCGATGAACGTCGAGACGGCGCGTGAAGACGTGCTCTCGCTCGAACCGGGCGCCGCGGCGCTCTATGACGAGCCGCTGAAGCTGAGTGCCCTCCGCTCCGATCTCATCTTCTATCCCGTTCCGTTCGACAAGCTGGTCACCGAAGTCTGCAAGGACGCGAAGCTGCGCCGTCTCGTCAAGAACATGATTTACGACGGCGTGCTGTCGAAGCTGCTCGGGATCGAGCTCGCGCAGATGGAGCACGCGCTGCGGAAGCAGCTCGGGAAGAAGATGAAGGCGATCGAGTTGAACCTGGGCGCGCTTCATGCCGGCTTCACGTACGCCGAGCAGAACCTGACCAAGCAGGATCCCTACTGGGTCGAGCGGATGGACAAGACCGCCGGCATGATCCTGGTCGAAGGCAATGCCGCCGCCGCGCTCGGCTCGATGATGGCGGGCGTGACGGTCGTCGCCTGGTATCCAATCACACCGTCATCGTCGCTCCCCGAAACGCTGATCGCCTACATGAAGAAGTACCGCGTCGAGAAGGAGTCCGGCAAGGCGACGTTCGCGATCGTGCAGGCGGAAGACGAGATCGCGTCGATCGGGATGGTGATCGGCGCCGGATGGGCCGGGGCGCGCGCGATGACGTCAACGTCAGGGCCGGGCATCTCGCTGATGTCCGAGTTCGCTGGCCTCGCGTATTACGCGGAAGTGCCCGGCGTCGTGTTCGACATTCAACGGGTCGGGCCGTCCACGGGCCTGCCGACACGCACCGCGCAGGGGGACATCCTGAAGACGGCGATGCTGTCGCATGGCGATACGAAGCACGTCCTGCTGATCCCTGCCTCGGTCGAAGAGTGTTACACGATGGCGATGGAGGCGTTCGACCTCGCGGAGCGTTTCCAGACGCTCGTGTTCGTGCTGAGCGACCTCGATCTCGCGATGAACACGTGGATGTCGCACGCGTTCACGTATCCCGAGAAGCCGCTCGACCGGGGAAAGGTGCTGGATGAGGCGACGCTGAAGCGGCTGGGCGAATGGGGACGCTACCGCGACGTCGACGCCGACGGGATCCCGTACCGCACGATCCCCGGCGACGGCCTGCCGGCGTATTTCACACGCGGATCGGGGCACAACGGGAAGGGGCAGTACAGCGAGCGGCCGGACGATTACGTCAACAACATGGAACGGCTCGCGCGGAAATTCGAGACAGCGCGCCGCTACGTCCCGAAGCCGGAGGTGAGTGACGCCTCAGGCGCCGGGATCGGGATCATCGGGTTCGGGACGAGCCACTGGGCAATCGACGAGAGCCGCGATCAGCTCGAGCGTGAGACGGAAGTCAAGTCAGGCTATTTGCGGCTGCGTGCCTATCCGTTCACGCAGGAGCTCGCCGCGTTCATCGACCGCTATCCGCGCATCTACGTCGTCGAGCAGAACCGCGACGCGCAGATGCTCAGCCTGATGCGGCTGGAATTGGCTCCGGAGCAGATCGCGAAACTGCGCAGCGTGCTGCATTTCAATGGCCTGCCGATAGACGCGCGCTCGATTACGGACGAGATCCTGATCCAGGAAGGGAAGAGGGAACGCGTAGCCGCTCGCGCCGGCGTGTCCGCGGCAATGACCGCAGGCGGTGAATAAACCTTTCGGAATAATTCCGTAGTGTCCGCCTTTAGGCGGACCAGAAAAATGGCAAACAGAACCAACCGTATAGGCCTCGAAGTCACCCCTTACCGTGGCGGTAAGACCACGCTGTGCGCCGGATGCGGGCACAACGCGATCTCGGAGCGCATCATCGAGGCGTTCTTCGAGATGGGCGTGGACCCGCGGGGAGTCGTCAAGCTGTCGGGCATCGGCTGCTCGAGCAAGAGCCCCGCGTACTTCCTCGGCGGGGCGCACGGGTTCAACTCCGTCCACGGCCGCATGCCGTCGGTTGGCACCGGCGCGATGCTGGCAAATCGGAAACTGCTGGCCATTGGCGTCAGCGGCGACGGCGACACGGGCGCGATCGGCATTGGCCAGTTCGTCCACCTGATGCGCCGCAACGTGCCGCTGATCTACATCATCGAGGACAACGGCTGCTACGGGCTGACGAAGGGGCAGTTCTCGCCGACCGCGGACGTCGGGTCCGTGCTGAAGAACGGCGTCGTCAACGACCTGACGCCGATCGACACGTGCGCGCTCGCGATCCAGCTTGGCGCGTCGTTCGTGGCGCGGTCGTTTTCCGGTGACAAGAAGCAGCTGCTCTCGATCCTGAAAGCGTCGCTGAGCCACCGCGGCACCGCGCTCATCGACGTCATCTCGCCGTGCGTCACCTTCAACGATCATGAAGGATCGACGAAGAGCTACGCGTATGCGAAGGACCACGACGAGCCGGTCGACGAGGTGAGCTTCGTTCCGTACTTCGAGGACATTTCGATCGAGTACGAGCCGGGCACCACGACGCAGGTGCAGATGCACGATGGATCGACGCTGTATTTGAAGAAGGTCGCGGAGGATTACGACGCGACCGACAAGCTGAACGCGATTCGCGTCATCCACGAAACCGCGCGGCGCGGCGAGTTTGCGACCGGCATTCTCTACATCGAGCCGGATAAGGACGATTTCGTGACGCTGCTGAACCTGGTCGACGAACCTCTCGCGACGCTGCCGCTCGAACGCGTGCGGCCGGGGCGGGAAGCCCTGGATGAGATCATGGAAAGTCTGCGATGACTCGCTTTTTGAAATCCCTGCTCGTCTTCCTGTCGGTCGCAGTTGCGCTCCCGCTCAGTGCACAAGGCAAACGTCCTCTCAATTCGGACGACCTCTACAACCTGAAGGAGGTTCGCGATCCGCAGCGCTCGCCGGATGGGAAGTGGGTCGCCTACACGGTCACGCGTGCGATCAAGGATACCGACAAGAACGACACCGACGTGTGGATGGTCAGCTGGGACGGGCAGCAGCAGATCCAGGTGACGTCGACGCCCGAATCGGAGTCGTCGCCGCGCTGGAGCCCCGATGGCAACTACCTGGCGTTTCTGTCGTCGCGCCAGGGGTCGAAAGGCGCCCAGATCTGGCTGCTGAACCGCGCGGGTGCCGAAGCGGTCAAGCTCACCGACATCAAGGGTGGCGTGTCGGAGTACGCCTGGTCCCCCGACAGCAAGCGTTTCGCGCTCGTCGTCAACGAACCGGACCCGAGCGATGCGGACAACGAATCGGACAAGAAAGACGCCGAGAAGGACAAGAAGACGCCGAAGCCGATCGTTGTCGATCGCTATCACTTCAAGGCAGACATCAAGGGCTACCTGCGCGGCGAGCACTCGCACCTGCAGCTCTTCGACATTGCGGCGAAGAAATCCGAGGCGCTGACGCCCGGCACGTTCGATGAAGAGACGCCCGTGTGGTCCCCCGATGGATCGCAGATCGCCTTCATCCGGCGTCACGGCGAGGGGGATATCGACAAGACGCCGAACAAGGATCTGTTCGTCATCGATGCGCGTGCGGGCGCGAAGGAACGGCGATTGACCACCACGACGGTGGAGGAAGGCGGACCGCCTTCGTGGAGTCCTGACGGCAAGTCGATCGCTTACCTCGTCGGCGATGATCTGAAGTACTCCGCGTACGATCAGAACCGCCTGGCGGTGATGTCCGCAGCTGGGGGCACGGCGCGGACCTTGACGGACGCGCTGGACCGGCCGGTGCGATCGCCGCGGTGGACCGCGGACGGATCGATTCTGTTCACCGTGACGGACGATCGCTCCGAACACGTCGCGAAGATTCCCGCCGCGGGGGGCAAGGTCGAGAGGCTCATCGCAGGCAAACGCGTCATCAACAGCTTCTCCGTCGCTGCTGGTGGCGCCGGCCTTCCGCCTTCGCCAAGGCTGCGGCGGACCGCCGAAGCTTTAGCGGAGGCTGGTCAGGCCGGCCAGGACAGTGCGCTCGCCGTGATCGCCTCCACACCGACCGAGATTCCCGAGATCCATGCACTCGAGAGTGGCAAGCTGCGGCAGCTCTCGCATCAGAACGACGACTGGATCAAAAACGTCATGCTCGGGACGACTGAGGAATTCTCGTCGACGAGCAACGACGGCACCGAGGTCCACGGGCTGATCGTCAAGCCGGCAGCATTCATCGCCGGGCGGAAATATCCGGCGCTGCTGCGCATCCACGGCGGCCCGAACGGGCAGGATGCCAACGCGTTCAACTTCGAGCGCGAGATCTTCGCCGCCAGCGGCTACGTGGTCGTCGCGGTGAACTACCGCGGCAGCAACGGCCGCGGCAGCGCCTATCAGAAGACGATCTTCGCCGACTGGGGCAACAAGGAAGTCGTCGATCTGCTCGGCGCGATGGACTACGTGCAGAAGCTCGACTACGTCGACGCGTCGCGCCTGGGCATCGGCGGGTGGAGCTACGGCGGGATCCTGACGAACTACACGATTGCGACCGATGGCCGCTTCAAGGCTGCGATCAGCGGGGCCGGCAGCTCGAACCAGATCTCGATGTACGGCACTGATATGTACATCAACCAGTACGAGAACGAGCTCGGGCCGCCATGGAAGAGCGAAGATCTCTGGGTGAAGCTGTCGTACCCGTTCTTCCACGCCGACCGGATTCACACGCCGACGCTGTTCATGGGCGGGGAGAAGGACTTCAACGTGCCGCTGCTCGGGAGCGAGCAGATGTATCAGGCGCTACGGAGTCTCGGCGTCGATGCCCAGCTCGTGATCTATCCGAACCAGTTCCACGGGATCACAATCCCGAGCTACAAGAAGGACCGGCTCGATCGCTACGTCGCGTGGTACGACAAGCATCTGAAGGGGACGACGCGCACGACTGACGCCGCGGCGAAGCGCTAACCGCCTTCCGACTCGTCGACGTTCGCGCCGATTGCGTCCTCGCAGATTGCGATCGGATCGTTCGGCATGCCCTGGTCGTCGAGGGCGGGCGCGTTCCGGTTCCCCTCGTTCGGATTGTCGTCCGGCCGATCGCCTTCCACGGCCCCGAGATGATCTTCAGCGTCGCGCTCCGGTGTCTTCTTCTTCGCATCCATCACGCGTTCTCCAGTCGCTGTCGCTTGCTGCAGAGATGCCGGGCTGCATGCGTCTTGTGCCTATAATGCCCGGATATGGAACGCACATTTGCCATCATCAAGCCGGACGCGGTGCGCGCGCGCCTCGCCGGCCGCATCATTCAGCGCATCGAACAAGAGGGATTCCAGATCCGTGCCATGCGCCTGGTCAGCCTGTCGCAGAAGGAAGCGGAAGGCTTCTACGCCGTCCATCGCGAGCGGCCGTTCTTTCCCAGCCTGACGGCATTCATGGCCTCGGGGACCGCGATCGTCATGGCGCTCGAGGCGCCTGACGCGATCAGGAAGTGGCGCACGCTAATGGGCGCGACCGACCCGGCGAAGGCCGACGCCGGCACGCTGCGCAAGGAATTCGGGAAATCCATCGAGAACAACGCGACGCACGGATCGGACGCACCGCAGACCGCGGCGTTCGAGCTCGGCTACTTCTTTCCGGCCATCGACTTCGCGCGGTAGCAGCCCGTGGGAAAGACGTTCGTCATCGTCGGGCTCATCATCGCAGGCGTCGGCCTGCTGATGATGGCGGGTCTTCCCATCGGGCGTCTTCCCGGTGACATCGTCATCCGGCGGGGCAGCGGCACCTTCTATTTTCCCGTTGTCACATCCATCCTGCTGAGTATTATTCTCACGCTCCTGCTCTCGTTCCTGCGGCGGTAGGGCCGCGCTCCATTTCACGAAGGACACTGATGGCGATCAAGTCGGACAGATGGATTAAGCGCATGGCGCTCGAGCACGGGATGATCGAGCCGTTCGAGGACCGCCAGGTGCGCGCCGGTGTTGTGTCGTTCGGCCTGTCGTCGTACGGGTACGACATCCGCGTGGCCGACGAGTTCAAGGTGTTCACGAACATCAATAACACCGTGATCGATCCGAAGCATTTCGATCCCCGCTCTTTCGTCGACGTGAAGACGGATGTCTGTATCGTGCCGCCGAACTCGTTCGCGCTCGCGCGGACGATTGAATACTTCCGCATTCCGCGCGACGTGCTGACCGTGTGCCTCGGGAAATCCACCTACGCGCGATGCGGGATCATCGTGAACGTGACGCCGTTCGAGCCGGAGTGGGAGGGGACGGTTACCCTCGAGATCTCCAACACGACTCCGCTTCCCGCGAAGATTTACGCGAACGAGGGGATCGCGCAGGTGATCTTCTTCCAGGGCGACGAGCCGTGCGAAGTCTCATATGCCGACAAGAAGGGCAAGTACCTGAAGCAGACCGAGGTCACGCTCCCAAGGATTTAGGCCATGGGCACGCGTGCGTTTCTGAAACTCGCGTGTCTCATCCTCGCCGTGGGGCCGGCCTTTGCGGCCGGCCATCGCGTTCAGCCCTCTCCATCGGCCATTGACGACCTCAGGCGCCTGTTTGCATCGCCTCCGGAAGACAGCCGCATCATGATGCGGTGGTGGTGGTTTGGTCCCGCGGTCACGAAGCCGCAGCTCGAACGCGAGCTTCGCGCCATGCGCGACGGCGGCATCGGTGGCGTCGAGATCCAGCCGGTCTATCCGTTGGTGCCGGACGATGAAGCTGCCGGCGTGAAGAACCTGCCGTTTCTCTCTGACGCCTTCATTGACGCGCTGCGCTTTGCGGCGAAGGCCGCCCGCGATCTCGGGATGCGCGTCGACCTGACGGTCGGCAGCGGATGGCCGTACGGCGGGGCACACGTGCCGATCGACCAGGCGGCGGCGAAGCTTCGAACCGAACGAGTCACCGTGGCGGCGGGCACGGCGCGAGTGCCGGTCCCCGCGATGGCCGCGGGCGAGCGCCTGCTCGCCGTGTTTGCTGTCGAAGGAGGCGGACAGCCGCGTCACGTGACGGA
>WNGF01001542.1_pt1 | contig 34778 bp, 33 predicted proteins | sample 5400641 | NCBI WGS metagenome assembly WNGF01 (sample SAMN13153371, study PRJNA577476) | soil metagenome | isolation source: 80 cm soil or saprolite under grassland replicate 2 | place: USA:California | collected 2016-06-15 | reverse complement strand
ACTGTGAGTGTGTTGCTGTCCCGTCTGGGGCGTTTGTCAGGTTGGCGTCGGTGCTCTCCGTTCGTGACTCGATTCCCGAATGACCTCGCCTGTGAGTGTCTTTCCAGTGATGTGTCCGAGCAGAGAGGCCGGTGCCGGCCTGGCGCCCGCTTGCTGGCCTGATCAGAAGCCTGTCCGCGTCTTGAGCGCGTGACCCGTCACAGTTATGCCGCCAGCGGTCTCACCTCCAGACCGACACCGGATGTGTCCCCCAACGCTAGGGCTGGAGGTCTCTCGGATGCTTGCAGATCAGCTGGACTACGTCGTCGGTGTCGACCCGCACCGCGACTCGCACGCGCTCGCGGTCGTGCAGGTCGTGAGCGGCGCGGTCGTGTTCGAGGCGACGGTCGTCGCGAGCAGCGACGGCTACGCGCACGCTTTGCAGCTCGCCGACCAGTACGCGCCTGGTCGGCGAGCGTTCGCGGTCGAAGGCACCGGCTCGTTCGGTGCCGGCCTGACGCGCTTCCTCACCGCGCGCGACGAGCGGGTACTCGAGGTGGGCCGGTTGCGGCGGGAGCGCCTCTCGGGCGGCAAGACCGACGCACTCGACGCCGTCCGTGCCGCCCGCAGTGTGCTCACGAGCGAGCGGCCCGCGACACCGCGAGCCGGCGGCGAACGGCAGGCGTTGCAGGCATTGGTGGCCGCACGCGAGGGCGCGGTCAACGCCAGGCGCGCCGGCCTCTGCCAGCTGCGAGACCTGCTGATCACCACCCCCGAGCCGCTGCGTAGCCAGCTGCGGCCACTGACACGAGCTCGGCTGCTTCAACGCCTTGCCGCAACACGACCCGGCAGCGGGCGAGACCCCGAGCTACGCGGCAGCATGCTCGCGCTGCGCTCGATCGCCCGGCGCGTGCTGCAACTGACAGCGGAGGAACGCGAACTCGCACGCCAGATCGAAGCGCCGGCGTCGGACCCCACGCCGCCGCACAACTCGTGCTCTCCTGGTCACACCAAGGCCGGATCACCTCCGAGGCAGCCTTCGCACGACTCGCCGGCGCAGCACCGATCCCGGCCTCCTCCGGACAGACGATCCGCTACCGCCTCGACCGAAGCGGCGACCGCAAACTCAACCGCGCACTGCACATGATCCTCGTCACCCGCAAACGCTCACACCCCGCCACGATCGCTTACATCGAACGACGGCTGCAGGAAGGCAAGACACGGCGCGAAGCAACCCGCTGCCTCAAGCGCTACCTCGCCCGCAGCCTCTACCGCCTCCTCGAACACGGAGCCCCAATGGCGACTTGACAAACATAGAAGCATCACTGGACCACGCGATGTTCGGCGCGCGTGGGGCCGTGCCGCGGCTGGCCACGGCGAGGTCGCCGACCCTCGTCAGCCTTCGGCGACGGCGTATACGCGCCAAGTGCCCGGGACGCCCTTGAGCTCGTGCTCTCCGCGATCGACGAAACCGAAGCCAGAGCCGGCAACGAGATCCTTCACGGTCTGCGAGACCAGCACCTCGCTAGGGTCGGCGAGCGCTGCGACGCGTGCGCCGGTGACAACCGAGATCCCCGCAAGCTTTTCCCCCACGACCTCGCATTCGCCCGTGTGGATTCCAGCGCGGACGCCGAGGTCGAGCTCCTTCGCACGGCTCACGATCGCCCGTGCACACGCCATCGCGCGTGCGGGACCGTCGAAGCGGCAGAAGAAGCCGTCGCCCGCGGAGTCGACCTCCTGCCCCCGGAAGCGCGCGAGGTCTCGTCGCACATCCTCGTGATGACGGGTGAGCAGATCTCGCCATGCCCGGTCGCCGAGCGCGGCTGCTCGCTGCGTGGAGCCGACGAGGTCCGTGAACAGAACCGTGGCGAGGACGGAGTCGGGAATTCGATCGGGCTGCGCACCTTCCACGAATGCCCTGGTCTCACGGGCGATGTCGCCGAACGTCTCGATGAGCGTGTCCGCAGGCAACGCGACTGATCGGGCGTTGAGGACGCGGCGAGCGACGTCGAGCATCTCGTCTCGCTGCGCTGGGCCGTGGAGTACGAGGGTCGGCACGCTGACGCTCGCGAACACATCTCGAAGATCGGTCTCGCCCAGGACACGATAGAAGTTCAAGGCCGCGCCCGGGCTTGCGTTGAACCGTTGGCACGTCACGAACCAGTCGACGAACTCGTCGTCCGCGCTTGGATTGGCCAGGCGAGCCTGCTGCTCGAAGTAGTCGCGCTCGCCCCAGCGCTGACGAACCTCTCGGAGCCGCTCGTGCCACGCGTCCGGTTCGAGGCCATACGGATAGTCCTCCGTCTTCACCGCGCGCGCGGGTGTGTTGACGAGGACGAGCGCCCTCGTGCGTTCCGGATACGTCGCCGCGAACATCGCACAGGGCTGGCCACCGCCGCCGGCCCCGACAAGCACCGCACGTTCCGCTCCGATCGCGTCGAGAACCGCACGAATATCGTCCATACGCGCCTCGAGGCTTCCCAGGTCGCGTGGGCGGTCCGAGAGGCCGGTTCCACGCTTGTCGAACATGATCAGGCGCGTGAATGACGCGAGGCGGTCGTAAAAGGCCTTCCAGTCCCGATTGAGCCAGGGAAAGACAAGGTTCGCGAACGTGGGGACAAAGACGAGGTCGAACGTCCCCTCACCCACGACCTGATACGCGATCGCCACGTCGCCGCTCCGCGTGTAATGGATCTCAGGGATGTCCATGCCGCCCGAGCTTAGTGCTGCTCGAGAGGCGCGTCAGACATACCACCAGGCGTTTGCCCGAGGCATCTGGCCACGCGGGGTCGAATACCGGCCCCGGTGGAACGGGGCGCGCCGTGCGCATCAGCGGGTTCGAGCAGTGGACGATCGGCGATGACGGCCTAATCGCAGCCTCGCTCGGCTCCTATGACCAGGCGGATTGGGACCGCCAGATCAACGGCGACACGGAGGTCTGACCTCCCGCCTCAGGCGTCATTCCGGAACACTGGCGCAGGCGAGCATGATCTATCTGCAGTGACCCGACAGACTCGGAGGAGTGGATGCGCCGCTTGAACTTTCTGCAGGACGACCCCTGGGATGAGGTAAACGACGACATCAACCGTGTCCGCTGGTTCGGGCACCCGTTCGGGACCGACCAGCTCGGGGCGTCGCTGATCGAGTATCTGCCTCGGTCGCCTGACAGTCCGATGCACATGCACTACGGCGTCGAGGAGATGTTCTTCGTCCTCAGCGGGACGCCGACCGTCCGCACCCCGGAGGGAGCGGAGGAGCTATCACCCGGCGACGTCGTCTACTTCCCGGAAGGCCCAGACGGGCTGCACACATTCTCGAACCCCACGGATGAGCCTGTGAGGATGCTTGGCATCTCGACCAAGCGGTTCCCAGATGTCGTCGCCTATCCGGAGCGCGGAGTTGCCTGGGTGGCGACACGCCATCCTGAACGCCCGGTACCCGAGGGCAGCGACCAAGGAGTCATCGCTCGCTTCGAGCTGGCACCGGACGACTGAAAGCTCCGACTACACGGGCTCAAGCGACATTCCCGCACTCTGGGGCATGTCAGGTAGCACGCTCGTAGACTCCCTCCGTCAGCTCAGCTAAAGCCGGTGAACGGAGGGGCATGAGCGAGTATGCGATCCGGGCGCTCGATGTCTCGACCTGGGATGCCTTCGCCCGTCTCGTCGAGAAGCACAACGGGTGTGGGTTCGGCGGTTGCTGGTGCACGTGGTTCCATTCGCGAGAGGGCAGGCCCGAGGGCGAAAAAGGCCGCCCCTGGAAGGAGCGTCTCGTTCGCGAGGGCCAAGCTCATGCGGCCCTGGTCTTCGACGGCGACGCCGCGGTGGCCTGGTGCCAATACGGTTCTCCGGAGGAGCTTCCGCGCATCTATCACCGGAAGGAATGGGAGGCCGGTCTCACGGGAGAGCCGCCCGCCAATCGCATCACGTGCATCTTCGTCGACAGGGACTATCGGCGGAAAGGCGTCGCAGCCGTGGCGGTTCGTGGTGCCCTCGATCTGATCGCGAAGGCGGGCGGCGGCGTGGTGGAGGGCTATCCGCACGACCTGCAGGGCGAGAAGATGCGGTCCCAGTTCCTCTACAGCGCCACGCGCAGCCTCTTCGAGGAGCTCGGCTTCACCTACGAGCGACCCAAGGGAAAGAAGAATTGCGTGATGCGCATGACGGTTTCACCCGTCGCAGCGTCTCGACGCGCTCGCGTCGGGTGACATTCGCGAACACTGGCCCATCGGAATGTGGCATCTCCATGCGAGCCACCGCTCGCGTGTACGGACGGCGCTCGTCCGGAGTAGCCTCTCCGCGAGCTGGTGACGCTTTCGACTTCCGACATCTCCGCCATCCGGGCGGCTGAGGAGGCTCTTGCCGAGGCTTTCGAGTCTCCCAATCTCACGGCCTGGGTGGACTTCTATACGGAAGATGCGATCTTCGTCGGGCCCGGAACGCCGGCGATCGAAGGACGGAGCGCCTTCCTCGCCGCCGCCCCACAGATCAGCATCTCCTCAATGGAGATCGTTGCGGATTCAACGCTCGGAACGGGCGATTTCGCGGCGACGCTAGGGCGTGCCACCTGGGTGAGCGGACCGAATGGCTCGGATGCCCCGACGGTGCGACGACGCTTTCTCATGGTCTGGCGCCGAGAACCCGACGGGCGCTGGCGCATCGCCCGTGAACTGCTGAACGAGGACGTGTAGCCGTTGGCCAGTCGAGAGCCCGCCTCGGGTGACGTTCCCGAACACTGGCGCAGGCCACCATGTGTTACCGGCGTGGGGATCAGTCGACGAACTTCAGCGCCGTGGCGCATGTTGATAAAGAACCACGGCTTGAGGAAGTTCGCCGTCGTCAGTGGAAGCGATTGTTCGCCGAGACCAGCCTTCGCCCAGCAACCGCAGGGCTTCTCGCGGTTCCACTCATTCCAGACGAAGCCATGCCAACGGTGCTCGCACCGATACCTGGCAGTCCTGTGGCATGGACCGAGCGGGATCGCGCTCCCGACTCCGAATCCGTTCTTCGTCCGGCGATATCCCCGACTCTGCTCCACAGGACGAGTAGCGGCGGGTCGCCTGCGCTGCGGTGGCCCACGTGAGACTGCTTTCTCAGCCGTAGGTCAGGAGGGTTGGTGAGCTATTGCCGTAGGATCGCCTCTGTCAGGTAAGCCTCGGCGAAAGGGGACAGAGGAATGGCCGGCGTTGAAGCACGTGATTTCGATTCACCCGACGAGACCCGCACTCCTGATAAGACGCGCATAGAGGTCGTCCGGATGCCCGGAACGACCGCGGCTCGCTTCACCTTCGAGCCTGGGTGGCGTTGGTCGGAGTGCGTGAAACCCGTTGCGGGAACCGACAGCTGCCAAGCACGACACGTGGGCGCTGTTCACGCAGGGCGTCTGGGCGTTCGGCACGAGGATGGCACTGAGGTCGAGCTGGGGCCTGGAGATGCGTATGTGATCGAACCCGGTCACGATGCGTGGGTGATTGGCGACGAACGCTTCGTGGGGTTTGAGTTCGAGTCGCGTTCGGCTGAGGAATACGCGCGAAGCTAGCCAGACGACGGGTCCAGCGGCACCCTTCAGTCAAGTCGGATTAGGCGCGAATGCGCTCGCCGGCAGGATCGAAGAGTGGCTCCTCCGCGACCTCGCCGCCGACCCACTCGCCGAAGATCTCGACCTCCACCGGCCTGCCGGCGGTTGACTCCGCCGCCGGGACGTACGCGTACGCGATCGACCGCTCGACCGTGTAGCCGTAGCCGCCGCTCGTGACGCGGCCGACGATGTCGCCGTCGACCCGAACAGGCTCCGACCCGAGCGCGACGGAACGCGCATCCCCGAGGACGAGGCAGACCAGCCGCCTCGCCGGCTCCGATCGCTCCAGCACTGCCTCACGGCCGAGGAAGTCGCCCTTGTCGAGCTTCACCGCGAATTCGAGCCCCGCCTCAAAGGGAGTCTCGTCCGGCGTTATGTCGCTGCCCCAGACCCGGTAGCCCTTCTCCAGGCGGAGCGAGTCGATCGCCTTGTAGCCGCCGGCCACGAGGCCGTGGCCGCGGCCCGCCTCCCAGAGGACGTCCCACAGACGCAGCCCGAACTCGGTCGCACAGTAGAGCTCCCAGCCCAGCTCGCCGACGTACGTGACGCGCAGCGCGAGGCACGGCACCGGGCCGACCGAGATCTCCCGCGCTCGCATGTACGCAAAGGAGAGGTCGTCCGTCGTGACCGAGCCGAGGACGTCCCGTGCGAGCGGGCCCCAGAGGCCGAGGCAGGCGTACTTCGACGTGACATCCTCGACCGTGACCGAGCCGTCCTCCGGCGCGTGTGCGCGAATCCAGGCGAGGTCGTGCTGCCCGAAGGCCGTCCCGGTCACGATGCGGAAGCGGTCGTCCGCGACCCGCGTGACCGTGAAGTCGCACTCGATCCCCCCGAGCGGATTCAGCATCTGCGTGTACGTGATCGCGCCAACGTCGCGGGCGACGCGGTTGTCGCAGAGGTACTCCAGGAACGCCGCCGCCCCCTCGCCGGCGATTTCGATCTTTGCGAAAGAGGTCTCGTCGAAGAGCGCTGCGGTCTCACGGGAGGCGCGGTGCTCGGCGCCGATCGCCGACGACCAGAGACGGCCTGCCCAACCCCGCGGCCGGAGGGATTCTTCGCCACGCTTCGCGTTGGGGTCGAACCAGTTGACGCGCTCCCAGCCCGACTTCTCACCGAACGCTGCGCCCAGCTCCTGTAGTCGAGGGTACGCCGGGGAGAGACGGAGCGGACGTCCGGCGGCGCGCTCGTGCCCCGGGTACTTGACGTCGTAGTACGTGGAGTAGATCTCGACGGTGCGTGCGAGCGTGTAGTCGCGGCTCCGGTACTGGCGGCCGAACCTGCGTGAGTCCATCTCCCACACGTCGAGCGAGGGCACGCCCTCGACGATCCACTCCGCGACCAGCTTTCCCATGCCGCCTGCGCCGGCGAGGCCGTGCGCACAGAAGCCCGCCGCCACCCAGAAGCCGCGGACCTCGCTCGGCCCGAGGATGAACTCGCCGTCGGGCGTGAAGGCTTCCGGGCCGTTGATCAGGCGAATGACTTCCATGTCCGCGAGGCTCGGGACGCGCACAAGGGCGTTCTCCATCAACTCCTCGAAGCGCGGCCAATCTTCTTCGAGCAGCCTGCCGTTGAAGTCCGGCGGGATGCCGTCGAGCGCCCATGGCGCCGGGTGGCGCTCGTACCCGCCCATCACCAACCCACCCGACTCGCCGCGGAAGTAGACGAGGAGCGACGGATCGCGGAGGGTCGGCACTTCGAGAGGGACGCCTGCGGGGCGCGTGATGAGGTATTCGTGCGCCATCGGAATGACCGGGACGTTCACGCCCGCGAGCCGCCCGATCTCGCCGGCGAAGATGCCCCCTGCATCGACGACGACCTCCGTCTCGATCGCGCCCTTGTCCGTTTCGACACCCGTCGTGCGTCCCTGCTCGACGCGGATTCCCGTAACGCGCGTCTGCGTCGCGATCTCGGCTCCGCCGCGCCGCGCGCCCTCGGCCAGCGCGAAGGTCACCTGGCTGGGATCGATATAGCCGTCCGTCGGGAGGTAGGCAGCGCCGAGGACGCCGTCGGTCGACATAGGGGGGAACAGCTCCTGCGCCTCCCGCGCCGAGATCAAATCGAGCGGGAGACCGAACGTCTTCGCCCAGCCGGCTTGACGGGCGAGCTCTTCCATCCGTTCCTCGGACGAGGCCAGCCGCAACGACCCGACCTCGCGCCAGCCCGTCTCGAGGCCGACTTCCGCCCCGAGCCTCCGGTAGAGCTCGACGGAGCTCATCATCATCCGCGTCAACGAGAGCGAGCCGCGCAGCTGGCCGACGAGACCAGCCGAGTGGAAGGTCGAGCCGCTGGTCAGATCGGCTCGCTCGACGAGGACGACGTCGCTCCAGCCGAGCCTCGTCAGCCAGTAGAGGACCGCGCAGCCGCCGACGCCGCCACCAATGACAACAGCACGCGTGCTCGTCCGCATCGCGCGAATCTATCCGGGCCCGGGCCAGGCGTGATCTTCGGCGGCTGGTACCTCCTGAGGGCCCGCAACTGGTTCAAGGGGCCGATTCGCCAGGGACGGAGGAGGAGCTCGAGCGGATCGAGGCGGAGTACGGTGCGCCTGCTGTGGCGCCCGGCCCCGCTCCGGCGAGCTAGGTCTGCTCCAGGGTGTGCAGCGCCGCGCGGAAGCGCGGCGCTGCAGCCGTGCGCTCGAGCCGCTCGAAGTGCCGCCGTGCGTAGCCGGCGAAGTCGAAGTCGAGCTCGGAGATCCCCTGCTGGAGGACGCCCCACGTCGCCTCGCGGAAATCAGACATGAAGCGCATCACCGTGAGCGCCGCCGCATCGTTCTCGCGGCGCAACCCGAAGTAGATCCTCAACAGTTCGTCATCCTCGTCAGGCTCGAGCTCGTGGTTGACAGAGAAGTTCGCCAGATCGAAGAAGACGTCGCCCATCCCTGCGTACTCCCAGTCGACGATCCAGAGCCGCGTGCCGTCGAGGATGAAATTCGCGTTCAGGAGGTCGTTGTGGCACGGCCGAAGTGGCTGTGGGCCCCGCACGCTTGCGATCTGGGCGGCAAGCTCCGCCGCGCGTTCGTGCGCAGCGGGGATACGGACACCGCGCTCGGCAGCGGCGGTGGCGTAGGTCTCGACGACCTGGAACGAGTCGAACCGTGCCGGAATCGCACCGCCCTCGTGAAACGGCTTCAGCGAGGCGACCACGCGGGCGATCGACTCGGGAGAGCGCATCTCCTCCACCGGAAGCGCATGTCCGTCGACGAACTGCGTCACGAGCGCTCCCTCGGCCTCGAAGAAGGCGACGACCTCAGGCCCGGCGCCGCACGCAGCGGCAGCCAGAGCCGCCGCGTGCTCGGCTCGGCGGTCGATGCCGAGCAGCTGAGTGTCCTTCCCGCCGATGCGAAGCACGTACGGCTCGCCGTCAACCGACACCTTGAAGTTGTGATTGGTAATGCCTCCGCCGAGCGGCTCGATCTGCGGCGCCCGGCCGGGCCAGAGGCGCGCCGCGAGCGACTCCGGCTGCATGGGCCATCCTAGTCTTGCCGCGTCCGGATTAGAGTCGGACTCGTGCTGACGCTGGAGCAGCTACGGGCGGAGGTCGAGTCGGGCGGAATCGACACGGTCGTGGCCGCCTTCACCGACATGCAGGGCCGCCTGCTGGGCAAGCGCGAGCAGGCCGAGTTCTTCCTCGACGAGTCCGCCGGGCACGGGATCGAGGGCTGCAACTACCTGCTCGCGCTCGACATGGAGATGGATCCCCAGCCGGGCTACGCGATGGCGAGCTGGGAGCGCGGCTACGGAGACTTCCACTTGAAGCCGGACCTCGCCACCCTCCGGCGTCTTCCCTGGCTCGAGGGGACGGCGTTTGTGCTCTGCGACGTCGCCTGGGAGGACCGCTCTCCGGTCGTCGCTTCGCCACGACAGGTCCTGAAGCGCCAGCTCGAGCGCGCGGCGGAGGCCGGGTTCGAGCCCATGTTCGGCTCGGAGCTCGAGTTCTACGTCCTGAAGGAGTCGTACTCGGAGGCGCACGCCAAGCACTACCGCGACCTGACGCCCGCTGTGCCGTACATCCTCGACTACCACGTGCTCGCGACGACCTTCGTCGAACCGTTGATCCGACAGATCCGCAAGGGGATGCAGGCGGCCGGGATCCCGGTCGAGAGCTCCAAGGGGGAGGCGTGGCCCGGTCAGCAGGAGATCAACTTCCGCTTCGCCGACGGGCTGACTGCCGCCGACCGGCACGTGATCTACAAGAACGGCGCCAAGGAGATCGCGCACCTGAATGGCTGCTCGATCACGTTCATGGCCAAGCCGGACCACACCTGGATCGGCAGCTCGTGCCACGTCCACGCGAGCCTCTGGCGCGAAGGCGCGAACGTCTTCGGCGACAACGACGAGATCTTCGACCGGTTTCTCGCCGGGCAGATCGCGTGCACTCACGAGCTGGCGCTCTTCTTCGCACCGAACGTCAACTCGTACAAGCGCTACGCGGCCGGGAGCTGGGCGCCGACGACGCTCGCCTGGGGGCTCGACAACCGGACGTGCGGCTTTCGCGTCGTGGGGCACGGTGCCTCGAAGCGCGTCGAGACGCGCATTCCGGGCGGCGACGTGAATCCCTATCTCGCCTTTGCCGCGATGATCGCCGCAGGCCTGCACGGGATCGAGACGCAGCTGGAAGCGCCGCCTGCGCTGGAGGGCAACGCCTACGAGTCGGACGCGAAACGCTTCCCGTCGACGCTCCGGGACGCGATCGATGCCCTGGAGCACGGGAGCGTTGCGCGCGCGGCCTTCGGCGACGAGGTCGTCGACCACTACCTGAATTACGGGCGCGTGGAGCAGCGCCTCTTCGAGCAGGTGGTCACCTGCTATGAGCGCGAGCGGCTGTTCGAGCGTGGCTAGGGCAGTCGTCGGCATCACGACCTACGTCACTCCTGCCAAGTGGAGCTACTGGGAGCTCGAGGCCGCGCTGGTTCCCGCCGAATACGTGTGGGCGATCGAACGGGCGGGCGGGCGCCCGTTGCTCGTGCCGCCGAGCGCTCATGGGCTCGACGAGACCCTCGACGCGCTGGACGGGATCCTCTTTTCCGGCGGCTCCGATCTCGATCCCGACCTCTATGGCCAGGAACCGCATCCGGAGACCTCCGGCATCGTGAAGGAGCGCGACCGGGCCGAGCTGGCGTTGCTCGAGGCGGCGCTCGCGCGCGACATGCCCGTTCTCGCTGTCTGCCGCGGCAGCCAGGTGCTCAACGTGGCGCTCGGCGGCAACCTCGTTCAGCACCTGCCCGACGTGGTCGGCGACGAGAAGCACAAGCACACGCCCGGCACGTTTGCCGACCACGACGTCCGGTTGGAGGGCGGCAGTCGCGTCGGCACGCTTCTCGGCGAGCGTGTGCCGGTCAAGTCGCACCATCACCAGGGCTTCGGCCGGCTCGGTAAGGGCCTGACCGAGGTGGCCTGGGCCGACGACGGCACTCTGGAGGCGGTCGAAGATCCGTCTCGCCGCTTCGCGGTGGGTGTGCTCTGGCATCCCGAAGCCGGCGACGATGCGCGGCTCTTCGAGGAGCTCGTGCGGCAGGCCGAGGAGTACCGTGCAGGTCGTTAACCCCGCTACCGAGGAGGCGATCGCCGAACTCGAGCAGGCGGGCGTCGAGGAGGCCGATGCCGCCGTCGCGCGCGCGAAGGCCGCGTTCCCGGCCTGGCGCGCGGTGATGCCCTCGGATCGCGCACGCCTGTTGCGCCGTCTGGCGACGCTCGTCGAGGAGAACGGCGAGGAGCTCGCGCGGATCGAGACGCGCAACGTCGGCAAGCCCATCTCAGATTCGCGCGGCGAGGTCGGCATGGTCGCCGACGTCTTCCACTTCTATGCGGGCGCGGTCGACAAGCACCACGGCGAGACGATCCCGGTTGCCGGTGGGGTGGACCTGACCTTCCGCGAGCCGCTCGGAGTGGTCGGGTTGATCGTCCCGTGGAACTTCCCGCTGAACATCTCGAGCTGGAAGCTAGGCCCGGCCCTCGCCTGCGGCAACACGGTTGTGCTCAAGCCTGCCGAGCTGACGCCGCTCTCGGCGCTGCGGCTCGCGGAGCTCGCGCTCGAGGCCGGCATCCCGGAGGGCGTGGTCAACGTCATCGTCGGCAAGGGCTCGATCATCGGGCGGCGCCTGGTCGAGCACCCGGACGTGGCGAAGATCGGCTTCACCGGGTCGACCGAGGTCGGGCGCTCCGTGATGGAGGGAGCGGCGGCGACGATCAAGCGAGTGACGCTCGAGCTCGGCGGCAAGTCCGCGAACGTGATCTTCGCCGACGCGGATCTCGAAGCGGCGGCCGCGGCAGCGCCGTATGCCGTCTTCGGCAACGCCGGCCAGGATTGCTGCGCGCGATCGCGGATCCTCGTCGAGCGTGCGGCCTACGATCGCTTCCTCGAGCTGCTCGTCGACGCGACCCGCGGCGTGAAGGTCGGGGATCCGGAGGACGAGTCGACGGAGATGGGCCCGCTCATCTCCGCGGACCAGCGCGAGAAGGTGGCGTCGTTCGTCGACGGCGATTCGTTGTTTCGCGGCGAGGCGCCCGGCGGCCGCGGGTTCTGGTTCCCGTGCACGATCGTCGAGGCCTCGAACGACGACCGCGTCGCACGCGAAGAGGTGTTCGGCCCTGTCGCGGCGGTCATCCCGTTCGCGGACGAAGACGACGCGATCAGGCTCGCAAACGACACGCCGTACGGCCTCTCGGGGTCGATCTGGACGCAGAACGGCGCCCGCGGACTTCGGGTCGCTCGCGCGATCGACGCGGGCGTCTTGTCGCTCAACGCGAACACGTCGGTCCGCGTACAGACGCCGTTCGGCGGGTTCAAGCAGTCCGGCTTCGGGCGAGAGCTCGGGATGCACGCGCTCGAGGGCTACTCCGAGATCAAGAACGTCTTCGTGGCGACATGACCACCGGACGGCTCGACGGCAAGGTCTGCGTGATCACCGGCGCCGGGGGCGGCATGGGTCGCGAGGCGGCCCTGCTTTTCTGCGCCGAGGGTGCGAAGGTCTGCGTCGCCGACGTCGACGGCGAGGCGGCGGAGCGCACCGCCGCCGAGGCCGGCGAGGCGTTCGCCGTGCAGGTCGACGTGGCCGACGAGGGGAGTGTGAAGGCGATGTACGCAGAGACGGCCAAGACGTACGGCGGCATCGATGTCCTCTACAACAACGCCGGCATCTCGCCGCCGGACGACGACTCGATCCTCGACACGGAGCTCGCCGCCTGGGAGCGCGTGCAGGCGGTGAACACGCGCGGCGTTTACCTCTGCTGCAAGCACGGGATCCCCTACCTCCTCGACCGCGGCGGGGGTTCTGTGATCAACGTCGCCTCATTCGTGGCCCTGGTCGGCGCCGCGACCTCGCAGATCTCGTACACCGCGTCGAAAGGAGCGGTGCTGTCTCTCAGCCGCGAGCTGGCCGTGCAGTTCGCGCGGCAGGGCATCCGCGTCAACGCGCTTTGTCCGGGTCCGGTGGAGACGCCCCTGCTGCTGCGGATCTTCGGCGACGACCCTGCCGCCTACGAGCGCCGACGGATCCACCTGCCGATGGGGCGGCTCGCGAAGCCGAGGGAGATCGTGAACGCGGCGCTCTTCCTAGCCAGCGACGAGTCGTCGTACGTGAACGGGGCGACGTTCCTGGTGGACGGAGGGCTCACCGCGGCGTACGTCACTCCGGAGTGATCCGAGTTCTCGCGGGCTACGCGCCGTTCTTGCGAAGCTCCGCGACGATCGCTGCGACGATCTCGTGGAGGTCGCCGATCACGGCCCAATCTGCGCGCGCGACGATAGGCGCGCTCTGGTCCTTGTTGATCACGAGGAGCCGCTTGGCGCCCTTGCAGCCGACGATGTGCTGGATCGCGCCGCTGATGCCGCACGCGATGTAGAGATCGGGCGCGATCCGCGCCCCAGTCTGTCCGACCTGGTCGGAATGCGGTCTCCAGCCGAGGTTGGTGACGACACGCGATCCGCCGACTGCGCCTCCGAGGAGCTTCGCGAGCTCCTCGAGCAGCTCGAACCCCTCCTTGCTGCCGACGCCGCGGCCGCCGCCGACGACGACCCTTGCGGTATCCAGTCGAACGGTTCCAGAGGACGGCTCCTCCCGGCGCGTGACGCGCACGATGAGCTGCTCGTCGCCCAGTGTCGGCGTGAATTGCTCGACCGTCGTCGTCATGCCGGCGGGTTTTGACTCGACCGCGTGTGCGGCGATCGTGAGGAGCTTCGGCGTACCGCTGAGACGCGCTTCCTCGAGCAGGCTTCCGCCCCACCGCTGCCGGGTGAGCTGCAGTGAGTCGCCGTCGACCTCCGCTTCGACGACGTTCGCCGCCAGCGGAACACCGAGCCGTGCCGCTGCGTGCGCGAGCACCTCGTGCCCTCGGTCGGTGCCGGGAGCGACGACGACGTCCGGCTCGAGCTCGACGATCGCCTGCGCCCAAGCCTCGGGCGCGTACTCGTCGAGCCGGTCGTGCACGACGCGGCGTGCATACGCGACGTAGCCGTCGACGTCGGCGTCGCCGAACACCAGCGCCTCGACGTCGCCGAGCCGGGACGCGAACGTGAGCGCCTCGAGCGAGACCGGGTCGTCGTCGACCAGGCAGAGAATCACGACGCGAGGAGCCCGAGGTCGCGCAAAACCTCGACGACACGCGGCGCCGCGTCGGCGCCGGCGCCCAGGATCTCGACATGCGTTTCGTGCTCCGCGGGAACGATGAGCCTCGTCGTCTCGAGCGCGCTCGTATGATGTTGCGGCACGATCCGCGCGATCGGCGTCTTTTTCGCCCGCAGCCGCCCCGGCAGCGACGCGTACCGCGGCAGGTTGATTCCTTCCTTCACCGTCACGACCGCCGGTAGCGGCAACTCGAAGATCTCCCAACCGCCGCCGGCCTCGCGCCGTGCAGTCAGCCGCGCGTCCTCGATCGTGATTCCCTTGATGCCGGTGACGCACGGAAGGCCGAGCGCGTGCGCGACGCGCACGCCGACCTGGTAGTCGCCTGTGTCCGCCGCCTCGTTGCCGAACAGGAGCAGGTCGAACGGGTCCAGCCGGGTTCGGATCGTCTCGGCGACTGCAGCCGCCGTCGCCTCCGCGTTCCAGTCACCTCCGTCTGTTTCGAGCAGTACCGCGGTGTCGATCCCCATTGCCATCGCGTTCTGTAGCTGCTCGGTTGCGCCGGGAGGTCCGAGCGTGAGCACCGTCGTCGAGCCGCCGTGCTGTTGCGCGATCCGGAGCGCCTCCTCGACGGCGCACTCCTCGTGCGGCGAGATCGTGAACCCGAGGAGAGTCGTGTCGATCGCCTGCGCGTCGGGCGTCAGCGTGATGCGCGCCCCCGTCTCCGGAACGCGCTTCACGCAGACGAGGACGTTCAACTGCGAACCCGCGTGTTCTCCGGGTCGAACAGGGAGCGACTGCCCTTGCCCGCGACGGTGACTGGGTAGCGGTCGCCCATGTACTGAACGAGCAGCCCGTTTCCCTCGTCCGCGTGCTCGGGCGGCAGGTACGCCAGCAGGACGTGTTTGGCGACCGACGGCCCGGAGCCTGCGCTCGTCACGTACGCGCTCCGGCCTTTGCGATCGACGATGCGCTCGCCGCCCCGCGTCAGGATGGGCTCCCGCCCGAGCATGTAGCGCTTCCTCCCATCCGAAGGCGACGTGTTGTCGTCGACGGTGAGTGTGCAGAGGATCGCCGCCGGCTCTTCGTCGCGGTGGCGGAGGTGCGCCTCCTTGCCGATGAAGTCGGCGTCCTTCACCTTCGGTCGCTGCATGTCTGCCTCGACGACGTTGTACTCGGTCTCGAGCTCTGCGCCGTACAGGCGGTAGCCCTTCTCGATGCGGCCGGTCGTCCCGTAGACACCGATGCCCGCCGGAACGATCCCGAACTGCTGTCCGGCCTCCCACACCGTGTTCCACATCGCGGCGCCCTGCTCCATCGGCGCGTAGAGCTCCCAGCCGAGCTCGCCGACGTAGGAGATCCGTGACGCGAGCACGCGCACCGGTCCGACGTCGATCGAGCGGCAGCGCGCGAACGGAAAGCCTTCGTTGGAAACGTCGTCGCTAGTGACCGACTCGAGCAGGTCGCGCGCGCGCGGTCCCCAGAGGCCGAGCGTGCACCACGCGGAGGTGACGTCGTCGAGCGCGGCGGAGCCGTCCTCGGGCAGATGGTCCTCGAACCACTTCCGGTCGCGCGGGCCGTCGAGGCCGCCGGTGACGATGCGGAAGAAGCTGTCGCCGAGCCGCATGATCGTGAGATCGGCCTTGAAGCCGCCGTTCTGGTCGAGGATCGACGTGTAGACCACGCGCCCCGGCGCAACGTCCAGCTCCGCGAGCGCCATGCGCTGCAGGTAGTCGAGTGCGCCCGCGCCGACGACGTCGAAGACGGCGAACGCGGAAATGTCGATCATCGCGACCCGGTCGCGCATCGCGAGATGCTCGGCGTTGATGATCGGCGACCACCAGCGCGACTCCCACTCCGCCTCGCGCGGCATTGCGCGGTCGCCGTACTCCTCGAGCAGCGGCTCGTTGGACGCGTACCACCACGGCCGCTCCCAGCCCGCCGTCTCGTAGAAGACCGCGCCGAGCTCGCGCTCGCGCGGATAGAACGGGCTCAGCCGCACTTCGCGGTTTGACAGCCACTGCTCCATCGGGTGGACGATCCCGTAGGTGCGGTTGTACCCCTCCGAAGAGCGGGCCTCGACGTGACGCTTTGTGCGTTGGTGTGGGTAGAAGCGCGCGACGTCCGCGGAGTGGAGATCCGTTTCCGGCGCGCCCTCGACGACCCATTCGGCAACGGCCTTCGCGATCCCCGGCGCCTCTTTGATCCAGATCGCAGCAACCGACCAGAGGTTCTTCACCTCGGTCTCTCCCAGCATCGGCATGCCGTCCGGCGTCAGCGACAGCAGTCCATTGATGGCGTGCCGGATGCCTGCCCCTTCGACCGTCAGGATCTCAGGCATCAGCTCGAGCGCCTGCTCGAGCTGCGGGTCGAAGTCCTCCGACGTGAACGGCAGCTCCGTCGGCGAGAGCGCGGCCTCCCCGCTCGACGGGATCTCGTCGGCGTCCAGCAGGATCGGCCGATGGGCGTACGAGCCGACCTCCATGTCGCTCCCGTTCTGGCGCTCGTACATGTTCGTGTCCACATCGCGCACGATCGGGAAGGAGATCTCGCCCGGCGTCTCTTCGAAAAGCGGGATCGGGCCGACGCTGATCATCTGGTGGACGGCCGGCGTCAGCGGGATGGTCGCGCCGGCCATGCGTGCGATGCGCGGGCTCCAAACCCCGCACGCGACAAACACGTACTCGGCGTCGATCGAGCCCTTGTCGGTGTGGACGCGGCGCACGCGGTTGTGCTCGACGTCGATGCCCGTTACCTCCGTGCTCGCGAAAACGCCTGCGCCGCGTTCCTGCGCGTACTCGCGCATCAGCGTGCCCGCGCGCAGCGGGTCGACGACCGAGACGCCCGGCGTGTAGAAGCCGCCGAGGATGACGTCCGTGCTGACGAAGGGAACCCGCTCGAGCACCTGCGCCGGCGTCAGCAGCTCGCATCCCTCTTCGCCCCAGGAGAGTGCCGAGGACATGCGCCGGTTCAGCTCCTCCAGCCGCTCCCTCGTCCGGGCGACCTCGACGCCGCCGCTGATCGTGGCCAGCCCGAGTTCCTCGTACTGGCGGGCGCTCTCCTTCGTCAGCGTCGTCATCTCCTTCGAATGGTCGACCGGGAAGATGAAGTTCGATGCGTGCCCGGTGGAGCCGCCCGGGTTCGGGAGCGGGCCCTTTTCGAGCAGAACGAGGTCGGTCCACCCGAGCCGCGAGAGGTGATACACCATGCTGTTGCCGACGATGCCGGCCCCGATCACCACAGCTTGCGCCGACGAGGGAAAGCTCGTGCTCACGCCCTGGTAAGGACGCTTTGCATGGACTCTTCGAACTCCAGCACGTGGCGGCGCATACTACGTCCTGGCGCTGAGAATCCAGGGCGGAGAGACCTGATCTTGGAGAGTGCCCACCATCGGAGTACGGTTAGGCGGTGACCGTGGTGGTGGATACCGCCGGCTCTCTCGGCCACGACATCGACCGGAGCGGCGTACCGCTCATCCGCGCAAGTGGGGTCTGGAAGATCTTTGGCCGGCACGCCGCGCGGGTGATCGGAACGCCCGACGCCGACCTGCCGCGCGCGGAGCTGCGCATGAAGCACGACTGCGTCGCCGCTGTCCGCGACGTCTCGTTCGAGGTCTGGCCGGGCGAGGTGTTCGTCGTGATGGGCCTCTCCGGGTCGGGCAAGTCGACACTCGTGCGAACTCTGATCCGGCTGATCGAGCCGAGCGCGGGCGACATCCAGATCGACGGCAAGGACGTCAACGCGCTGAGCAGGGCCGGGCTGCTGCAATTGCGGCGGCACACCTCCTCGATGGTCTTCCAGCACTTCGGCCTGCTGGCGCATCGTCGCGTGATCGACAACGTCGCGTTCGGCCTCGAGGTACAGGGCGTAGCGAAGGCGAAGCGTCTCGCGCGCGCCGCCGAGGTGCTGGAGCTCGTCGGTCTCGAGGACTGCGCGAACCAGTTCCCAGACCAGCTCTCAGGCGGCATGCAGCAGCGCGTCGGCCTCGCCCGCGCCTTCGCGGTCGACCCGAAGGTGATGCTCTACGACGAGCCGTTCAGCGCGCTCGATCCGCTGATCCGCCGCGACATGCAGGACGAGGTCTGCCGGCTCCAGCTCGAGACAGGCAAGACCATGGTTTTCATCACTCACGACCTGCCAGAGGCGCTTCGGCTCGGCGACCGGATCGCGATCATGCGCGACGGGAAGATCGTCCAGCTCGGCACGCCGGAAGAGCTGGTCGGCTCGCCGGCAGACGACTACGTCCAGAACTTCACCCGGGACATCCCGCGCAGCCACGTGCTGACGCTCCGCTGGATCATGCGGGAGCCGCAACCGGGTGAAGAGGACGGGCCGCAGCTCGACGTACGTACGACCGTGCGGCATGCCGTGCCTTTGATCGTGGGTGGCGAGAGACCGGTCTGCGCAGTCGAGGACGGCCGCGTCGTCGGCGTCGTCGACCGGGAGGCCGTTCTGACGGCAATCGCGGGCGAGAACGACTGATGGCCGTCGCACGTCTACCCGTCCAGCTGGCGCTGCCCGCGCCCCGACCCTGGTGGCGTGGCCGAGCAGGCCTCGTCGTTGCCGTGGCACTCGGGATGCTGATCGCGTTCCTCGGCTGGCGTAATCAGCTGCTCTGGCCGGCGACGCTGACGTGGAACGCGCTGGCCCATCACCTCGACGACTTCCAGACGTGGCTGAGCAACAATCGGAACGTCCCACACCCGAGCGTCTTCTTCCGTGCCTTCAACGGATTCGCTGACTTCCTCGACCACATCGTCGGCTGGCTGACGACCTTCTTGTTCAAGCTCACGTGGGTCGGCACGACCGCCCTCGGAGTGCTCCTGGTCCTGCGTTTCGGCGGCCGCCGTGCCGCATTCGGAGTTCTGGCAGCGTTCGTCTCGTTCGCGGCGATGGGATTGTGGGAGCCGAGCATGAGGACGTTCGCCCTCACGTTCGCATCCGTGTCCCTCTCGCTTGCGGTCGGGCTGCCGCTCGGCGTCCTCGCGGGCCGCTCCAATCGGTTCCGGCGGGCCATCACCCCGGTGCTCGACGCGATGCAGATCATCCCGGCGTTCGCCTATTTGATGCCGATCGTGCTCCTCTTCTCGGTGGGGCCGGGGGCGGCGGTGGTGACGACGATGATCTACTCGATCCCGCCCGCCATCCGGATCACGGCGCTCGGGATTCGGAGCGTCCCGACGAACACGGTCGAAGCTGCTGCCGCGCTCGGCGCCACGCGCCTGCAAACGCTGCTGAAGGTCCAGCTCCCGCTCGCGAGGCGGCTGCTGCTCCTGGCCGTCAACCAGACGATTCTGTTTGCTCTCTCGATGGTGGTGATCGCGGGGCTGATCGGCGGCCAGGGACTTGGCGACGTCGTCACGAGCGGCCTCTACTCGAACCCGGCGCTCGCCCTGCTGGCCGGCGCTGCGATCGTGATCATGGCCATCGCGCTCGACCGCGCGACGGAGGCGATGGCGATCAGGACCGATCCGGCCCACCGACACCTCACCGAGGGAAGGCGTCGCATGCTGCGGCTGTACACGCTCGCGTGCGCGGCCGGAGTGGGGCTGGCCGTGGGCCTCGCGCATGCGCTCGGAGCTAGCAGCGTCTGGACACGCTCGACTGCCCAGGAGTGGCTGCTGCGCCACGTGCAGAGCGCGCTCGACTACGTCCAGAACCCGTCGACGTTCGTCTTCCACATCACGAACCCGGTCGGAAACTTCATCGTGGAGTACGGACTAACGCCGCTGCGGAGCTTCTTCGTCGAGACCCCATGGCCGGCAATGACCTTCGGGCTCGCGCTCATCGCCTTCCTCGTCTCCGGACTGCGGCCTGCGCTGGTCACACTGGCGATGCTCGCCCTGATCGGCGTGACGGGCGAATGGACGAATGCGATGGACACCGCGTCGCAGGTCCTGGTGGCCACCGTGCTCACGATGATCGTCGGAGTTCCGCTCGGAGTCTGGGCCGCAGAGAGCGCGCGCACGAGGCGGGTGATGCGACCGGTCCTCGACGTGCTCCAGACGCTGCCGCAGCTCGTCTACATCATCCCGTTCATCTACCTGATGCCGGTGTCGATCGTGCCCGGAGTGATGGCGTCCGTGCTCTACGCGTCACCGGTCGTGATCCGGCTCGTCGAGGCCGGCATACGAGAGGTCTCGCCGCACACGGTCGAGGCGGCGGGGGCATTCGGGGCCACGCGCCTGCAGACGCTGCTGAAGGTGAAGATCCCGCTCGCGCGCGACGCGATCATGCTCGGCGTCAACCAGGGGATGATCATGGTTCTCGCCGTGGTCGTGATCGGCGGGCTCGTCGGGTCCGGTGCGTTGGGCTACGACGTCGCCCAAGGGCTCCAGCAGAGCCTGTTTGGACAGGGCGTCCTCGCTTCGCTCGCGATCCTCGCGCTCGGAACCGCGCTCGATCGCGTGACACAGGGCAGGACGCGCAAGCGGATCGAAGGACTGCCGTGAAGCTCGAAAACGTGGGGCAAAGAAAAGGAGGAGGAATGAAGATCCGTGTCGGAGGGCTGGTCGTCGCAGCGCTCGCGGTGGTGGCGCTCGGCGCCGGGAGTGCGGCTGCGAAATCGGCCAAGTGCGGCACCGTCACGCTGAACGAGCAGGCGTGGGCGGGGTCGACCGCAAACACGTACGTGGTCAAGAACGTCCTCGAGAAATCCCTCGGTTGCAAGGTCAAGATCACGAAGATCGCCGAGGTTCCCGTCTACCAGGCGATGGCGGACGGGAAAACGGACGCGATCCTCGAGGACTGGGGCCACATCCCGCAGTGGAAGCAGTACGTGACGAAGCAGAAGACCGTAGTCCGGGTCGGAGCGAATGGGGTGAAGGGCACGATCGGGTGGTACATCCCGGACTACCTGATGAAGCAGCATCCGGAGTTCAAGACGTGGAAAGGCCTGAAGGGCAAGGAGACGCTCTTCAAGAGCCCGGAGTCGGGCTCGCAGGGCATGTTCCTCGGCGGCGACCCGTCGTATCAGCAGAAGGACAAGACGTTGATCAAGGCGCTGGGACTGAACTTCAAGTTCGTCAGCGTCGGCGCGGAGCCGGCCCAGGTGGCGCGCTGGACACAGCTCTACAAGCAGAAGAAGCCCGTCCTCTTCTACTGGTACGACCCGCAGTACCTCAACGCAAAGTACAAGGTCGACATGGTCAAGCTCCCGGCCCGTTTCAAGGGTTGCAAGGACAACGAGAAGGACGGAGGCAATCCAAAGGCGTACGCGTGCGCGTACCCGAGCTACACGCTGCTCAAGTTCTTCAGCAAGAAGTTCGCGACGAGCGGCTCCCCCGCTGTCGCGGTCATCAAGCGTTGGAGCTGGACGAACAAGGACCAGAACGCGGTCGCCAAGATGATCGCCGGCGACCACCTGAATCCCGACAAGGCCGCGCAGAAGTGGATCGCGGCGAACCAGGCGAAGGTCAAGAAGTGGCTCGGTAAGTAGCTCAAAACCGCTTTCGACGGAGCGCTTCGGCCGGTCGAAGCCGAGGCGCTCCGTCTGACCACCGCTTCGATCCGCCGCCGCAGTGTTGCGATAGGCTCGCCGGCCGGTGAGCGTGGAAGTCGAGATTGTCCGAAGTGTCGAGGTGCCGACCCGAATCGTCCATGGTGCCGGCGCGATCGCGCGCGTGGGTGAGCTTGTCGCCGAACTGGGAGTCACCCGTCCGCTTCTCGTCACGGACAAGGGAGTCGTCGCGGCCGGTCTCGCCGATGCGACACTCGCGCACCTCGAGAATGCGATTCTCTTCGACGAGGTCTGGCCGAACCCCGACATCGAGCTCGTCGGACGCGCGACGGCCGCCTACGTCGAAGCCGGCTGCGACGGCCTCGTCGCTCTCGGCGGGGGGAGCTCGATGGACACGGCGAAGTCGGTCGGCGTCGAGGTCGCGCACGGCGGCTCGATCGTCGAGTACGAATACGGCGGTACGCCGATCACGAACCGCATTCCCCCGCTTGTCGCCGTGCCGACGACGGCGGGGACGGGGAGCGAGGCCACACTCTGGGCCGTGATCACGGATCCCGGGCGGAAGATCAAGTTCAACGTCGGCGGCACGCCGCTGATCGGCGCGCATGTTGCGCTCATCGACCCGGAGCTGACGCTCGGGCTACCGCCGGCGATCACCGCGGCGACCGGAATGGACGCGCTCTCGCACGCGATCGAGTGCTACACGTGCGACTACCACCAGCCCTTCAACGATGCCGTCGCGCTCCTGGCGATCGAGCTCGTGGCTCGCTGGCTGCGGGTCGCCTACGAGGATGGCGGCAACCTCGAGGCGCGCACCGGCATGGCACATGCCGCAACGCTCGGCGGGCTCGCCTACGGGACCGAGAGCGCCGGGGCGGCCCACGCGATGAGCCAGTCCGCAGGCGGCGTGCACGCGTGTCCCCACGGGGCCCTGACGGCACGAGTGCTCGGGCCGGTCTGCGAGTACAACGCGCCGGCGGCGCCGGAGCGTTACGCGCGGATCGCGCAGGGTCTCGGGGTCGGGGTGCACGATGTCTCGCCCCGCGACGCAGCGTTGCTCGGGGTCGAGGAGGTCTATCGCCTCACCGACGACGTGGGGATCCCGACGATGGAAGCCCTCGGTTTCTCCGAGGAGGAGATCCCGATGCTCGCTCGGATCGCGTACGAGGATCCGCAGACGATCGGGAACCCACGCGAGGTCGACGCCGACGCCTACGAGGAGATCTATCGCAACTCCTTCGCGAAGGGGAAACGCTGAGCACGCGCACGACCGACTACCCGATGTACGTCGGCGGCTCGTGGGTCGAGAGCGAGTCCGGCGGGCGGACGGAGGCGACAAGCCCGGTAACCGGCGAGACAATCGGGTCGGTCCCTGAGGGGACGCGCGACGATGCCCGGCGCGCAATCGCGGCGGCGAACGCGGCCGCGCGCGAGTGGGCGGGGCGCTCCGCCTTCGAGCGCGCCGCGGCAATGGAGCGCGTTGCAGGGATCATCGAAGAGCGCCGCGACGAGCTTGCACACACGCTCACGCTCGACCAGGGCAAGCCGCTGCGCTCCGAGTCGTACGCAGAGGTGGATGAGCTGATCGAGTACTGGCGAATGGCCGCAGGCGATGCGCGGCGGCTCGAAGGACTCATGCCGCCGTCCGTGGACGCCTCCAAGCGCGTCCTCGCCTACCGCGTTCCGCGCGGGGTCGTCGGCGTGATCACGCCGTGGAACTGGCCCTACACGATGGCGGCGGAGGTGGTCGCCCCGGCGCTCGCCTCGGGAAACGCCGTCGTCTGGGCGCCGGCGACCTCGACATCGGTGTGCTCGGTCAAGCTGGCCGAGTGCGTCGTCGATGCCGAGCTTCCCGCCGGTGTCTTCAATCTCGTGACCGGCCCGGGCTCGGCCGTCGGGGACGAGATTGCGGCGAACGCGGGCACGCATGCGATCGGCTTCGTCGGCTCGGTCGCCACGGGGTACCGCGTCGCCGAGCGCGCGGCCGGCAAGCCGCTCCTGCTCGAGATGGGCGGGAACGGGCCACTGGTCGTGCTCGACGACGCTGACCTCGACGCAGCCGTCGAGGCGACACTCGCGGCGGCGTTCCTGTGCGCCGGGCAAAGCTGCACAGCGGGCGAGCACTTCCTCGTCCACGAGGATGTCCACGACGAATTCGTCGACAAGCTGGCAGCCGCAGTCCCCAGGGTGATCCGCCTTGGCGACCCTTTTGCGGACGAGACGACGATGGGCCCGCTCAACAACGAGGGCACCGCGGCGAAGATGGACAGTCACGTCGGCGACGCGCTCGAGCGCGGCGCCGTGCTCGTCGCGGGCGGCGCCCGTGTGCGGGGCTTTCCGACGGACCTGTACTACGAGGCGACCGTCCTCGACCGCGTGACCAACGAGATGGAGGTCGCCAGAGATGAGACGTTCGGGCCGGTCGTCCCGATTACGACGATCCGGAGCGAGGACGAGGCGCTTGCGATCATCGACTCGTCCCCGTACGGGCTCCTGACCGCGGTGTTCACGCGGGACCTCGGCCGTGGTCTTCGCTTCGCCGAGGCCGCGCGGGCCGGCTGGGTGAACATCAACGAGTCGACGAACTACTGGGAGAGCCACCTCCCGTTCGGGGGGCGGGCCGGGTCGCACAGCGGGATCGGCCGCGTCGGCGGACGCTTCTCGATGGAGACGTTCACCGAGCTCAAGACCGTCGTCGTGAATCTAGGGTAGGGAAGAGGAGGGCAGATGCAGTGACGCAGATCGTCGAGCACCCTGAGGTCTTGCTGTACACGCGGATCCGGAAGTCGCCGTACTTCTACGCTTCTCGCCGCCACGGTGTGGAGATGTACAGCTTCTACAACCACATGTACCACCCCCGTCACTACGGTGACCCGGTGGCGGAGTACTGGGAACTTCTGAACGGCGTCACGCTCTGGGACGTCGGAGTCGAGCGGCAAGTTGAGATCACCGGGCCTGACGCGTTCACGCTGGCGAACATGCTCGTCCCGCGCGACCTGAACAAATGTGCGGTCGGGCAGTGCAAGTACGTCTTCATCACCGCGCCAGACGGCGGCATCATCAACGACCCGATCCTGCTTCGCCTCGACGAGAACCACTTCTGGATCTCTGTGGCCGACAGCGACGTGCTCCTGTGGGCGATGGGCGTCGCCTACAACTCCGGCCTCGACGTGAAGATCGGTGAGCCGGACGTCGGGCCGATGCAGATTCAGGGCCCGAAGTCGAAGGACGTTCTCGTCGACCTGCTCGGGGAGAGTGTCCTCGAGATTCCGTACTACTTCTGCCATGACTACGAGCTCGACGGCATGGACGTGATGGTCTCGCGCACGGGCTACACGTCGGAGATCGGGTTCGAGATCTACTGTCGCGATGCGAGCCGCAACGCGCTCAAGCTGTGGGACGCGGTCCTCGAGGCCGGGAAACCCCACGGGCTCGCGGTGATCGGTCCCTGTCACATTCGCCGGATCGAGGGCGGGATCCTCGCCTACGGTGCCGACATGTGGCTGGACACGAACCCCTACGAGGTGGACCTCGGCTACGAGTGGATGGTCGACCTCGAGCAGGAGGCGGATTTCGTCGGCAAGGAAGCCCTGCGGCGGATCAAGGAGCAGGGAATCTCGCGCAAGCTCGTCGGCGTCGAGATCGGCGGCGCAGGACTCGGCTCTTACAACGACGGCTCGATGATGGACTTCTTCCCGGTGTACGCGGACGGCCAACGCATCGGCAACGTGACGTCGGCGTGCTACTCGCCGCGCCTCGAGAAAAACATCGGCTACGCGATGGTGCCGATCGAGCACGCCGAGCTGGGGACGGAGCTGGAGGTCGAGACGCCGGCAGAGAGAACCTCGGCCGTTGTCGTCCGCAGGCCGTTCATCGATCCGGAGAAGGAGATTCCGAGGCAGGACCTCGCAACCGCGGGGGCCCGGGACGAGCGGAATACCTAGTCGGAGGGCCTGGCGAAACGAGGCACTTGCGAGGTCACCGTATGTTCGAGCTTGAGCCGCTCCGAATTGCAGACGGCAAAGGGCCGGAGGTTAAGCGAGCGAAGCCGCTTAACCGCAGGCCGGACTAACGCGTGCGGCGACGCGAAGCGCCGCTGCACGCGGACCACACCCGGACGCCAAGCGAAGCGCCAATGAGAGTGCGCGGGCTTTGCCTGCGCACGTTCCCCGCGAAGCGGCGTACCCAACGCCGAGCGAAAGCGCAGGTTTCGCTCGGCCCTACTAGCGGCATATGAGCGCCGGTCGGGACGCGCTCGCCGAGTTGCTGACGCGTCCTCGCTACGAGGTCTTTCCGGTGGAGGGGATCGCCGTTGATGTCGTCGCGCATGTCCCGACCGAGATCAAGGTGGCGGTCACGTCGTCGCCGACGCGGGGAATCGAGGCGACGTTGCGGCTCTGCAAGGAGCTCGCGTCGGCCGGCTTCCAAGTTTCGCCGCATCTTGCAGCCCGCCTCGTCAGGGACGAAGAACATCTGCAGGACATCCTCGAGCGGCTCCGCGCGATCGGCGTCCGCGATGTCTTCGCGATCGCCGGGGACGCCGATACGCCGGCGGGGAAGTTCAGCGGCGCGCTCGCGCTGCTCACAGCGATGACCGAGCTCGGTCATGGGCCCGAGGAGGTCGGTATCTCCGGCTACCCGGAGAGCCACCCCTTCATCAGCGACGAGACCACCATCCAGGTGATGTTCGACAAGGAGCCCTTCGCGACGTACATCGTCAGCCAGCTCTGCCTCGACGCCGGCGTCATCGAATGGTGGATCGGAGCCGTCCGAGCCCGCGGTGTGCGGCTGCCGATTCACATCGGACTTCCGGGGCCGATTGCGAGCAGGAAGCTACTTCGGATTGCGACGAGGATCGGGGTCGGCGAGTCGACGCGATTCGTGCGCGGGCACGGCGGGCTGCTCACCCGCCTTTTCCTGCTCGGCCGCTACGGCCCCGGATCGCTGATCGAGGATTTGCTGCCCAAGCTCGCCGACCCCGCAGCCGGAATCGGCGGCTTCCATGTCTACACGTTCAACGAGCTGGCGACGACGGAACGCTGGCGACGCGAGGCGCTTCGCCGCCTCGAGTCTTAGAGGCGGTCTCGAGAGTTCTGACGGGTCGACCGGTCAGTTCAGACGGACGCACGGGCAGAGCCCGCGCGTCCTGATGGCGGCACCGCAAGCGGCGCCTTGACCAGTCCTTCGATCCGCCGGACGACGTCCTCGCCGGCGAGGCCGCGGAGAGCAAGCGTCGTCCGTCGCCGCAGGACGTCCTCCGGCCGGCACGCCCACTCGACGTCGCGCGCGTAGACGGCTTGTGCGGCGAGGTCCGGCCCGTCCGGATGAAGCGGCCGGAGCAGGTCGGGATCAGCCGCGGCCGGAGCCAGGACCTCCTCGGCCAGGCTTCCGTAGAGATGCACGAGGTGTGCGCACACTCGCGGCTCGAGATCCGGCCAGGCGGCTTCGAGCCGGCGCGCGGCCTCGTTGGGGTCGACGGCGCCCGGGAGCGCAACAGGCCTCCGATCGAGTCGGCGCAAGCCAAGCTCCGCTCGAAGCTGGCTCAGCGCGGCGTGTGCGATCCGCCGGTACGTCGTGAGCTTGCCCCCCGCCACGCTCAGCATGCCGGCTGGGCCGCGGAGGAAAACGGTCTCGCGGCGGGCCCGGGTCGTGGCGTCGTCCCCCATCGGGAGGACGCGCAGGCCGGCGAAGGTGGAGCAGATCGCTTCCTTCCGGAGCAGGTCCGGGGCGATCCCGATTGCCGCCTCGGCGAGTATCTGCTCGACGTCGGCTTCGGTCGCCTGGACTGCCTCGGGCAAGCCCTCGAAGAGCGTGTCCGTTGTCCCGAGCAGGAGCATGTCCTGCCAGGGCAGCGCGAAGGAGACGCGTACCTTGTCGTGGGGGATCGTGAGCGCCGCCCCCCACAGCTCCTCGAGGCGAAGCAGCACGTGGGCGCCCTTGCTGAGGCGGATCGATGGGGTTGCCGATGGGTTCTCGAGCCTGCGCAACTCGTCGACCCACGGCCCGGTCGCGTTGATGACCGCCCGCGACGAGACCGAGACCTCGGTCTCGTCGACGAGTACCTCGGCGCCCGCTACACGACCGCGCACGGTCCGAAGCCCGCAGACCTCCGCGTAGTTGAGCACCGTCGCGCCGGCTTCTGCGGCAGCCCGGACATTCGCGAGGCAGAGGCGGCCGTCGTGCGTGACCGCGTCGGCGTAGAGGCCGCATGAGCGGAGGCCGTCGAGGCGCAGGCTCGGGACATGCTCCCGTGCGCGCTCGGGGGGCAGGAGCCGGCTCAGTCGCGCCCGCGCCAGCCCCGAGTAGAGAACGAGGCCGGCCTGGATCGTCAAACGGCCGTAGGGGCCGTTCCGGTAGAGCGGAAGAAGAAACGGCAGGCGGCGGACGAGCTGCGGCGCGACGACGTGCATGAGCAGCCGGCGCTCGTGATGGGCCTCGCGGACGAGGCGAACGTCCCCGAGCCTGAGATAGCGGAGGCCGCCGTGGATGAGCTTCGAGGAAGCGCTCGAGGTGCCCGCACCGAAGTCGCCGCGATCCACGAGCGCGACAGCGAGGCCCGCGCGCGCCGCCTCGGCCGCGATCCCCGCACCGACGATGCCGCCTCCGATCACGAGCAGGTCGAAGACCTCCTGTCCGAGCCGGTCGCGGGCCTCCTCGCGAGAAACTACGTCCACAGCGGGTTCGTCCAGGCCTTCCGGCCATAAAGATCGACGAGCTCGAGCCGTCCGTAGCTGCTGCGGGCCGGCCGCTCGAGCCGTGCGCCTGTGATCTCACCGTCGTTGGACTCGGACAGAATCTCGCCTTTGTACCGGTAGCCGAAGCGGCCGGCGCTGACGGAGGAGCCCCGGCGGCGGCCGGTGCAGAGGGTGACCCTGCGGCAGGGGCTGCATTGCACCTGGACCCTTCGATTCTCGACTCGAAGCTCGTCCACGAGCGGGCCAGTCGAGCTGTAGAAGGAACCGATGGCGAGCGCGCCAAGCACCGCCGCCTGCGAGCGTTCGGCGACGCGCGCCCACACCCAGGCGAAGCCGCTGTCGAAGTCCGCATGGTGGGAGTCATCGGCGGCGATCCCGAAGCAGCGCGCGCCGCGCTCGAGGAGATCGTCCCAGTGCACGGTCGAGAGGCCGCGGCCCACCTCGAGCTCGCAACCGGCGTTGTAGACCTCGAGCCCGGCGACGCCCTCGCACAGCGAGAGGCCGCTCGCCGCGCCGGTCCAGTACGGGTGCGCGAGGTAAGCGACGCCCCCGTGCTCGCCGACCCACGCTGCTGCGCCCGCAAGGTCGGGACGCGTGCGCATGAACTCGAGCGGATCTTCGTCGATGCCGAACGCGAGCAGGTGCCCCTCCGCGTCTCCAGGTAGCAGGCAGCTCAGCTCGGAGCTCGGAATCACGAGCAGCCGGTCCGTGAAGGGTGCCTCCGTCCGTACCCAGTGATCCGTGATGGCCAGGACGTCGAAGCCGGCCCGCTCGTAGTGGCTGACGAGCTCCTCCGGCGACAGCTCGCCGTCCGAGCGCGTCGTGTGCGCATGGAGGGCGCAGCGAAGCCACATTCCGCCGGCCGCGAACGGGTTGGACGGAGCGGCCATCGACGCCAACCCTAACCCTCGAGGGCCTCCTTGAATCCCCGGTCGCAGCACCCTACGATCCTGCTTTCCGGGTCGAGGAGGAAGGGAGGACGAGTGGAGGACTACGAACTCCAGGAAATCGAGTTCTGGCGAAAGTTGGAAGAGGAGTCGATGAGCCGCAGTGCCATGCTGCGCCGGAGCGCAGCGACGGCGTTCGGTCTGACGATCCTCTCCAGCCCGGCCGCAGCGTGGGCGGCCCGCGGCGGCACGGAGGAGGCGCTGACCGCCGATGGCATTCCGCTGAAGAAGCTGATCGCGGCCGCAAAGAAGGAAGGCCAGCTTAACGTGATCGCGCTGCCGCACGACTGGGCGAACTACGGCGAGCTGATCAGCACCTTCAAGAAGAGGTACGGCCTGAAGATGGACGAGGCCAACCCGAACGGAACGTCCGCCCAGGAGAACCAGGCGATCCGCTCACTGAAGGGGGACTCGCGGGCCCCGGACGTCGTCGACGTCGGGCCGTCGTTCGCAATCGCGGGCGCGGCTGAAGGCCTGTACACGCCGTACAAGGTTGCGAAGTACAAGACGATCCCGGCGAGGATGAAGGACTCGCGCGCCCGCTGGTACGGTGACTACTGGGGCGCGATCTCGATTGGCTACAGCTCGAACCTGGTCAAGCCGGCACCGAAGACGTTCAAAGACCTCCTGAAGTCGGCGTACAAGAACAAGGTTGCGCTGAACGGCAACCCATTGACGTCGAACTCGGCCGTCTCCGGCGTGTTCGCCGCCGCGCTCGCGAACGGCGGCTCAGTCAACAACATCGGGCCGGGCATCGACTTCTTCAGGCAGCTGAAGAAGGCGGGCAACTTCATCCCGGTGGAAGGCACGCCGCAGACGGTCGCCTCCGGTCAGACGCCGATCGTCATCGATTGGGACTATCTGAACCTCGCCTACCGCAAGGAGTTCCCGGCGGTGAACTGGCGGACCGTGGTCCCGTCCGACGGCGTCTATGGGTCATTCTACTGCCAGGCAGTCAGCGCCTCCGCGCCGCACCCCAACGCGGCTCGGTTGTGGATGGAGTTCCTGTACTCCGACCAGGGACAGCTGCTGTGGCTGAAGGGATACTCGCATCCGGCCCGGTTCCAGGACCTCGCCAAGCACAAGAAGATCCCGGCCGCGCTCCTCAAGGCGCTGCCCTCTGCGAAGATCTACGCGAAGGTGAAGTTCGCGAACGACGCGCAGCAAAAGGCGGCAAAGGCGAAGGTCGCGGCCGAGTGGCCGACGATCTGAGGTCGCCGGCCGCTGGCGACACAGGCTGAAGCTCAAAGCGCACTCCGGCCGGACACCCGTTCCGGCCGGAGGCGTCTTTCGCTTGCGTGGCTAGCGCTGCTGCCCTTCTTCGCCTACACGCTCGCATTTCTTTTCATCCCCGCCGGCGAGATCATCGTCGGGGCGTTCAAGAGCGCGCAGGGTGGTGCGACTTTCGACCACATCCGCCAGATCGTGCATCAGCCGTACCTGGATCAGTACTGGCTGACGATCAAGATCAGCCTGATCACGGCGGGCGCCGGTTGCGTGCTCGGTCTCGCGATCGCCTATGCCGTGATCCGCGAGGGGACGCCGCGCTTCCTTCGGACGATCCTGACAACGTTCTCGGGAGTCGCGGCGAACTTCGCGGGGATTCCGCTCGCGTTCGCGTTCATCGCGACGCTCGGCACGATCGGGATCGTGACGACGTTCATGCGCGACCATCTCGGCTTCGACCCGTACGCGCACGGGTTCAATCTCTTCACGCAGACCGGCGTGGAGCTCACGTACATGTACTTCCAGATCCCGCTGATGATCCTCGTGATCGCACCCGCGATCGACGGGCTGCGCCAGGAGTGGCGCGAGGCCGCTTCAAACCTCGGCGCGAGCTCGTGGCAGTTCTGGCGCCACGTCGGCATCCCCGTCCTGCTGCCGTCGATCCTCGGCGCCTTCATCCTCCTCTTCGGCAACTCGTTCTCCGCCTACGCGACCGCGTACGGACTGGCGGGGAACGGCGTCTTCCTCATCCCAATCACGATCGGCTTCTACTACAGCGGGAACGTCCTCTCGGACCCGCACCTCGCCCAGGCTCTCGCATTCGGAATGTTCGTCGTCCTCGCGGTGATGATGCTGCTCTACATCCCCCTCCATCGGCGCTCTGCGCGGTGGATGCGGTGAGGAGGCGCTGGATCGCACCGTCGGCGGTCGTGTGGCTGCTCGTCGCTGCCGCGTTTTTCCTCATCCCGCTGATCGCCCTGCTGCTCTTCAGCCTCAAGAGCATCCAGACGGGCAAGTGCTGTAGCGGCGCCGCCTACTCGTACGTCATCGACGACCCCCAGTTCCTCGACACAATTCGCCTCTCGTTCCAGCTCTCGCTCGAGACGATCGCGATCAGCCTGCTGTTGTTCGTGCCGACGGTCTACTGGGTCCACCTGAAGCTGCCGCGCTTCCGGCCGGTGCTCGGCTTCATCGCGCTGGTCCCGTTCGTGGTACCGCCGATCGTCCTCGTTGTCGGCCTCCTGGACCTCTACAAGGGAGCACCGGAGTGGTTCTACGCCAAGCCGTACGGGTTTCTCGCCGCCGCGTACGTCATCCTGGCGTTCCCGTACATGTTCTTCGCGCTCGACGCCGGCTTCCGCTCGATCGATGTCCATACGCTGACCGAGGCCTCGCAGAGCCTGGGTGCGAGCTGGCTGACGACCCTCGTGCGAGTGATCCTCCCGAACATCCGCGTCGCGGCACTCGGCGGGTCCTTTCTGACGCTCGCAATCGTCATGGGCGAGTTCACAATGGCCAGCCTCTCGGCTTTCAGAACCTTCCCGACCTACATCCAGCTCGTGAATGAGTCGCAACCGTATGCAGCGGCCGCACTCTCGCTCCTCAGCTTCCTGATCGTCTGGGTGGCGATGCTCGCGCTCCTCTTCGTCGGCCGTGGTCGGCCGAGGCCCGCTCAGCTGGCGGCGACACGCTGATGGCATACCTCGAGCTCCAGGAGCTGCGGCGGGCGTTCGGCCCTGTAGTCGCGCTTGACGGGATCAACGTCTCGATGGACCGGGGCGAGTTCCTGTCTTTGCTCGGGCCCTCGGGGTGCGGGAAGACGACGGCGCTCCGTCTCGTCGCCGGCTTCGACCGTCCAGATGGGGGCTCAATCGTCATCGACGGAAAGGACCTCACGCGCGTCTCGCCAAGCCGTCGCGACATGGGAATGGTCTTCCAGGCGTACAGCCTCTTCCCGAACATGACCGCCGAGCAGAACGTCGAGTTCGGCCTGCGCATCCGGAAGAACAGGAGAGCGGCCCGGCGGAAGCGGGTGGGCGAGCTGCTCGAGCTCGTCGGCCTCGGACACGCCGGCAAGCGCTATCCGCACCAGCTTTCCGGCGGCATGCAGCAGCGCGTCGCGCTCGCGCGCGCGCTCGCGATCGAGCCGCGCGTGCTGTTGCTCGACGAGCCGCTGTCGGCGCTCGACGCGAAGGTGCGCGTGCAGCTCCGCGAGGAGATTCGGCGGATACAAACGCAGCTCGGAATCACCACGCTCTACGTCACCCACGATCAGGAGGAGGCGCTATCCGTTTCCGATCACGTCGCCGTGATGTGGTCGGGACGGATCGAGCAGATCGGCACCCCGTCGGAGATGTACAGCGCACCTGCAACGCCATTTGTCGCCGAGTTCATCGGGACGATGAACCGGCTCGAAGCGGTGGTCCTCGACGGCGAGAGCGGCGAGGTCGAACACGCGGGCACGCGCCTCACCGTCGATGCCGCACGCGGCCGAAGCAGAGGCGAGCGGGTGCTGGTGCTCGTGCGGCCGGAGTTGCTCGAGCTCGAGCCGTCCACGAACGGCGTCGGAGGCGACAACAACCTCACGGGCGAGGTCAGCACACACACCTTCCTCGGGTCGGTGACGCGGCTGAAGATCCTCGGTCGTGAGGCCGAGCTCATCGCCGACCTGCCGACGGCCCGGGTCGACTCGCTTCCGGTTGGGTTGCCGGTCGTCGCTCACGTGCCGGTGACGGGCACGCGGCTGCTCAGCCTCAGCGAGGGGCCAGCGTCAGACGGGCTAGATCCGGGCGATCGGTAAAGAGAACCGGCGGAGCGCGCCCGTGCTCACCCGAGCAGACGCTGCATCAGCCCGACGTCGATTGCGGGAACGATCTCGTCCGCGGCCGCGAGCCGCGCCGGTGCGAGCGTTCCGAGCACGCCGAAGCAGCGCAGCCCGGCGGCCTTCGCCGATGCAATGCCGGCCTCGGTGTCTTCGAAGGCCAGCACGTCGGACGCGTTGAGGCGGCTGTCGAGGAGCTCGAGTGCGCGCAGATAGCCCGCGGGGTGCGGTTTACCGTCGTCCACGTCCTCCGCAGCGACGATTGCGCCGACCGCGTCGCCGAGCCCCGCCGCCTCGATCACCGTCTCGATCTCTGCTCGTGCTGCGCCGGAGACGATCGCGACAGGCACATGCTCGGCGGCGTACCGCAACGCGTCGCGCACCGCCCCAGGGACGCTCGACCCGTCGGCGACCAGCTCCCGGTATCGCGCGATCCGACGCTCGATCACCTCGTCCACGTTCGGCTGCGCCCGACCGAGCCACGTGCGCACGATCTCCGGGTCGGAGAGACCCGCAAGCTCGTCGAAGTACTCCTGCGCGGACAGGGGCCGCCCGTACTCGGCGAAGAGGTCGCAGAAGATCTCGCAGAGGATCGGCTCGTCGCGCGAGAGCGTCCCGTTGAAGTCGAAGATGACGGCTTGGACGGGCAAGGTGCGGCGCATTATCGTCGGGCGCCTGGTCAAGTACCTTTCCGCGCGTGGCCGATTCAAGGCGAGTCAGAGAGACGAGTCCACTGGCGCAGATGGCTTGCGTCGCGTGCCGCCGGGACGCACCAACTGTGACGGATGCGGAGCTCGCCGAATTTCAGCGCCAGGTCCCTGACTGGGAAATCGTCGAGCGCGATGGAATCAAACGCCTGAGACGCATCTTTTCTGCCGACGACTTTGCGCGAGCCTTGGAATTCACGAAGAAGGTTGGCGAGCTTGCAGAGGATGAGGGGCATCACCCTGAGCTGGTGACCGAGTGGGGTAGGACGACGGTCACGTGGTGGACGCACAAGATCAAGGGCCTGCACCGGAACGACTTCATCATGGCGGCGAAAACGGACCAGCTGTATCAGCGCTGAACTAGCCGTCCGGCGCTGACCGCTGAGCGGTTACTTCTGCTCGCGTGCGCGCGCCTCTTCTTGCTCACGCGCCTTCGTCTCGTGGTACTCGATCCGCTCACGGACCCACTGCTGATGCAGTTCGCGCTGCGCGATCTCCTCAGGTGTCATCTTCGGCAGCTTCCTCTTCTTGGCCATCTTCGTCCTCCAACAGGTGGCGGATCCGAGCCACATCGTGCTGGATGTCTCCGAGCAATCCCATGATAGTGGTCACGTCGCGGTGGTCGATCGGCGGCTCCAACGCGGCTAACATTTGCGCTGGCTGTGCGTTTACGCAAGGCGCTCTTGAAGACGTGTTCGCGCTGGAGACGCCGTGGGCGCACGCCTGAACAGCTGGAGGATCTGCTGAACCCGGGTCGACCTCAGAGATCTGCTGCGGGCGCCGAAAGGTGATCGTTCACGTCACGG
>WNGF01001453.1_pt1 | contig 34829 bp, 28 predicted proteins | sample 5400641 | NCBI WGS metagenome assembly WNGF01 (sample SAMN13153371, study PRJNA577476) | soil metagenome | isolation source: 80 cm soil or saprolite under grassland replicate 2 | place: USA:California | collected 2016-06-15 | reverse complement strand
GTTGGCAATCATGAGAACGCCGCGGCGTAGTCGGTGACGAACTGTTCGAAGCTGCGGGCTGGCCGGCCCAGCAGCGCGGGCGCGTCGTCGGTGACGTAGTCGGCGTCACCATCGGCGAATAGGGTCAGTGCTTTAGCATTGTCGTCAGCGACGACTTCGGGCAGGCCCGCGTTGATCATCGCTTGCTTCTGTTCCTCGCACGTGATCGGACGGAAGGTGATCTGCCGGCCGAGCACGTGCGAGAGCACCCGTGCCGCGTCTGCGTAGGAGAGTCGCTCGGGACCGGTTGGGCAGTACGTCTTGGTCAGCGGGATGGCGTGCCAGCACATCCTTGAAACGGCGAAATGCGCCTCGACCCTGAATCGCGACATGCAGTAACTCCTGGAGATGTTCATCGCTGACCGTTGCAATGAAGTCTTGCATGTCATCGTAGCCTTCGCGCGAGTCGGCAGGTGGTACTTGCAGATAGCGCCCTGGTTCCGCTTCATCGATCTCAGCAAGCTGCCGCTCGGCTTCCTCGTCGTCGAACAATTCGGACACCAGAATTAGCTCGCCGGTTTCGGTATCGAGGAAATGGCGGTGCTCGTAAAACGCGTCCTCCAATGCGAACCGAAGCTCCTGGAGGTCAACCCGGACCTTGCGTCTGGGCCGCTCGTCGTTCATTTTCGGAACTCCTGAATGACTTCAAACGACAAACCACAGTCGGCGCCGCGCCGGAGTCGATGTACAACCCGACGCTACCGATGGGAGCTCACCTTGCCTGCGAACGAATTGTTCTGCGAACACGGGCGACAGCCTTCTTCCGCCGTGCGTCACGAGGGTCCGCCATATTGGCCACTACGGCCGTGATCGGCGTGCGGTGGCCGCGCGTTCCCAGGATGTCACTGAACAGCGCGTCGTCCTTGCGAAGCCGCGCGAGATCCACGAGCAACTGCTCAGCTGCCGGGCGCTCGGTCGACGAGCGGATATTGACGACGACCAGACCCGCGCCCTGGATACCCTGAAATCGCTCCGAAATGCCCCAATGTTCAATAGACCTGGGCGGTGGTCCACTGCGAACTTGCGCGATGCCGGCCAGCATCCTGGAGCGGACGTCCTCCGCCAGACGCGGATTCTTGCGGACAAAGTCTCCGACCGGTAGGCCCATGACCTCCTGCATCCACGTGGACATACCATCGGGTCGGCGTAGGAGCTCCTCCCTCCCGTCTGCCCTCGCCCGTTGCGACGCCGCGACATCCTGGTGCCGCCGCACGTACAGCGTCTTTCTGCGAGTGGAGCCGGTGCAACAAATACCTCCAGGTCGGCGTAGCCCGCGGGGTTGTCACCCTCCAGGATCACTGCGCGCGAGTAATTCAGCATCAGTTGCGTCTCGTAGAACTCGATTGGATCGGGATCGTGGCGAGGAAAAGCGAACGTTGCGGTGGCATACGCACCGGCTTGCCGATAACGCTGCATTTCGGGATGAGTCCGAGGCGACGATTCGCGCGAACGTCGCAAACTGTCGTCCCGTACGCAACGTGCGACGAAGGGTCGGACCATCGTCCGCCGCGAGGAGGGCCTCTACGAATGCCGTCTTGCCAGATCCGGTCGGCCCGGCGATGTGAATGAATGCTCGTTGGATCATCCCTCGACATGCTTCGCCAGAGCCCTGGTGACCAACCCGCCCGGGGCTTCGACGGCGATGATCTGGCGGATCCGCTCTCGTACTTCTGGGACGTTGCCTTTGTGCTCCGCCGCCGTGATCGTGCTCGAATAGGCCGCCCAGACATCGGCGCCAGTTACCTGGTAGCCGAACTCATTGGCGAGCCAGCGCAGTGCGAGCAGCCCGGCGCCGATCGCGAAGTCGGGCCGTTGCGTGGCCAGTTCGCGCGCGGCCCGCGTAAGGGTCCGCGGATCGCACGGCGAGGCGCCGGCTAGCTCCAGGGCCTCATCGTACAGACCTTCCTCCTTAGCCGCGGCGAACCATTTGCCCTCGTCACCAGGTGTCGTCTGCACCAGATCGTGCAGGATCTCGCGCGGCGGCTTGTGCGGGTACTTGCGAACCACGGCCCGGAACGTCGCCAGATACGTCCCGGCCCGGTTCGCACGCAGGCCATAGCGCCGATACGCCTCGTCCGTCAACCCGCACGAGAGCACGATCTCCTCACACAGCCGGTCGACCGCGATGTCACTCGTCCACACGCCGCGACTGGCCTCGGCGTGGCGGATCGCCTCGGATTTCTTGCCCAGCGCCGCGAGCGCCTTTACCGCCCAACGTTTGTAGGGCCAGATCTCATCCCCACTCACGAGGTCCACAATCTCCTGGTACCGCTCGGCACGGTACAGTGCGCTCAAGCAGGCGGACGTGCCGCAAAAGAAGCTGCGCATGCTCTTGTCGCGGCTGAGCGCCAACCGCGTGATGTCGATCAACCGGTCGGCCCACGCCGCGGCGACTTGCTTGCTTGCGCACAGTTCGCCCCAATGATCGCCGAGTTCCTCAACGTACGGGATCTGGTCGGCCTCGTACGCCGCCCACAGCCGCTCGAGCCACTTCGCTCGCGTCTTGGCATCAGCCGGCGCATCGGCAACGATAGGCACCAGTTGGGCAATCGCACTGTTGACTGCCGTCCCGATGGCACCTGACGAGGAGTCGACGTTCTCGAGCGCCGCTGAGACACGCTCGAGCAGCACCACGGCTCCCTCGGCGCCAAGTATCGGATCTCGGCGCGCCGCGTTTCTTATCTCGCTGACCGCCTGTTTGATGCGTTGGATCGCCGGCTGCGACCGCCAGCCGAAGGCATGGCGTCGAAAGCGCGCGGTGAACTCCCATTTCTGGTTCGGAGCAACGGCCGTCACGTCTGAAGGTTAGCGACGCAGCGCCAATTCATGGCGAACGGGAGCGCGTACACGGCCGGCACTGACGGCGCGGCGGTTAGGGCCGCTGTCGAAGCAACTGATCGGCACCGCTCAGGCCGCGCGTATCCCCCGAGTCGGCCGGCGTGCGTGTACTTGCTAGCTGGATCGACGGCAAATAGTCCCCGACAGCGGGTTTGCTGCCTGATTGAGTGCCCCGGCACGTGGCAAGGGGTCAATCACGCGGCAAAAGGGTGGCGTACCGACGGCAACGCCACCCCTTTGCCGGCTCCGAAATGGACTTTGTCTAGCGGGCCGCCTTCACCGCGTTCTCGAGGAAGCTGGTCGGCTTACCGTTGTTGATGCGACCGACGGCCGACTCGTGATCGATCGCCTGCAGGGTGCCGTTCGACTGAACCTTGAAGCGGCCCAAACCGCCGCCAGTCGTGAAGAACTTGCCGGAGGCCGAGTCCTGGTTCAGGAACATGATCTCTTCATCTCCGACCTGTAAGAGCGGATCGTGCTCGGCTTTGGCGGCCACCACGGTCGCTCGGGAGCCGTCCGACTGAGGCTTGGTCAAGGTGCCGCCGATCTGGCTGACCACAATGTGGTCACCCTTGTTGAGGCCTGTCCCACGAACGTTGTCCAACACCTCGACGGTGAAATCCGTCTTGATGATGCCCTTGTCGATGTTAGCTGCGCCTGGAATGCTCGATATCTGTGCGCCCGCCTGACCCTTCGGCCCGCTGTCGGTCAGTCGGGGCGTGACCACGGTGGTCGCGTTGTCGAACGGGATGATGTATGAGGCGCCTGCCGACAGCACCCGCACATGCGCTACGGCCTTCGAGGCCTTCGTCAGATCGGCCACATCCGCGTAGGTTGGGCCATCGGTCATATACACAGCCTCGGAGCGCTCCGTGATACCAAATCCGTTGAGCAGAGCTGCGCTGCCAATGGCCACGACGGCAGCGATACTACCCAGGCCGAGGATGATTCGCTTGGTGTTCATGATTATCCCCACATCACTCCTTGATTCAAGGCCTTAGCAGCTGTACCCGAAGGACCAGTAGCCGGGGTAGAGCGCGTCGAAGTCGTACTTATCGTGATCGCGTGGCGTGTTGAAGGCAAGATTTCCTTGCTGCATGATCGAGGTGCAGTTCGGGCTATAGGCATGGCCAAGGCCTTGCGCGTGTCCGAGCTCATGCGTGGCGACCTTGGTTTTCATGAAGTCGCTCAGGCCGTCCATGGTGTAGCGGTTGAAGGCAATCGTCGAGGAGACGTAGTTGCCCCAGCCAGAGCCGAGGCCGCTTGGGCTCGTGTAGGCGCCGTACGGGATCTCATCATTGCTGGTCCAGCAGTAGTTGCCAAATAGCAACCAGATGCACGTGGTGTGGCTTGCCCAGATCCGCGTGACGGCCCAGAAGCTGTCCGCCGAGCTGGAGTAGGTGCTCAAGTAAATGTTCGGGCTGCTGGAGACGCTATACAGGTCCGACGGCGTCGGCGTGTAGTACCAGTTGCTGGCGCCTTGCGACACAGCACTGGTGTACGCTGGGTACCCACCCGTGGCGTTCTGGTAAGACAGCGGCAGCAGGACTCCGCCGCCATACGACCACTTGCCGCCCAGGAAGTGGGCACTTGCGGCCATTGGTGCAGCGGCGATGACCAGAGCCATCACTCCGGCCAGCGCGAGGCTTCGGCCTCGCAGGGCGAAAGCACTAAGGAACTGCATCTCTCGGGAACTCCCCCACGTGATGAATCGAGATGCGGCAAAACTAGCGCGTTGATCGGCGCCTTTAAATGAGCGATTTCACCGCCGCTCGGTGCAACCGCTCACACCTGCTGGACTCGAGCTTCAGAATCGATCGCAGCAGGCGCGCGAAGGGCTAACAAGGGCGGTCAAGCGGACCGCTGAAGCCCGGCGGCTGTAGAACGTGACGCCTGCGACGAGAAGGACGTTCGCGTAGGGCGTGCACTCAAGCGCTTCCTCGCACGTCGCATCTAGCATCTGTGGCGCGAGTGCCTCGCCGGCTCACGATTCTCGGCGCCGCCGTATAGCCACTTGCAACATAGAAGCGTCCGGACTCAACTTCGTAAAGGTTGCGCAGGCGCTAGTCGCCCACCAAGTCTGGCAGCAATCTGCCCTCATTGACTGAATGGATCGGTATTCGGAGTTGCCTCAATTCCTCCGCACTACGGGCGCGTTCGAGCACCGAGCGACCGAGGCGGTCGAGCCGGCAGACGACTACGACGGCCGTTCGCCCTGTTCTCGCTGGCGGCGCGCGTCGGCGAGCAGCCGCAAAATAGTCGAGGCGATCCGTACCCGTTCCGCTCAGGACGTCACTGAACTTCGCCGAAATCGGCCACCGCCTCGCGGCCGCATACTCTCGGGTCTGTCGTTGCTGCGCAGCAATGCCCAGCCCTTGCTGTGCCTGCTCCTTGTCAGTGATCGCCCGAGAATAGGCCAGGCGTGGTCGGGCGGTGCAGGCCACCCGTGGTCGCCCGATGTAGGCCGCTGCATCGCCGGCTGGTGTAGGCCAGCTACGGTCTGCAGCAGCGGCGCAGCACCCTTTCGGGAGTGCCTTCCCGGAGGGGCCAGAGTGGAGCGGCCACACCTGCACTATCTTCGCGAACAGGTCCATCGCCTTCGTGCTGGCGCGAGCCAACGCGCGATCGCCCACGACCTGCCTGGCGCGGATGACCGTCCAGAAGTACGCCCAGTTGGCGGCCGCAGCCGGCTACCTGGATGCGTCACAGCCACTACCCGACGCTGGACGGCGTGCTCGGTGGTTGGGGTGGTGGTCTCAGCCGCGCCGTCAACTCCGCCGCGTCAGACTCGCTTGGCCGTGACCCTTGCCGTGCCATGGCCGGCAAGCGCAATCGCGTGCGCACGGCGCCGATCCCCGTGCCTCGACTACGGTGCTGATGGACCAGTGGGGCGAGGCGATGGCGGTTTCCGTCCGGGTCGATCCACCACGACGACGGGCATCCAAACGAGGGCACGGCTCTTTCCTTGCTAGCAACCCCGGATCTCCACTCGACCTATTGTGGCGGTACATTCCTGTGGATGACATCGAGGCTTGGCCCCTTCCTGATGGCTCTGGACGAGACCACGCGCGCCAGGTTGTTGGCCGATGCAGTAAGAGTAGACGTACCCGTCGGCAGCGTGCTGTACCGCGATCGCGAGGGGTCGCGGATGGGCCTGGTGGTAGCGGGATTGATCCGCGTGTACCTGACGTCCTCGGCAGGCCGCCAGGTCACCGTCCGGTACGCTCGCGAGGGAGACGTGCTCGGCACCGCGGTCTCAGTTATTGGACCTATTGGGGTAAGTGTCCAGGCCATTACTGACTCGACCCTCCTGATCGTCAACGCCGATAGAGTGCGAGATCTTGGCCATAACGATGCCGGTGTCGCGTGGGCCGTTGCAGAGGAGGTCGCGCGTCGACTCAACGAGGTGCTGGAGGCATTCGCTGGAACAGCGTTCGGGTCCATCCGGCAGCGCCTCGCTCGCCACTTGCTGGATCTGGCAGCCGAACGGCCGCGCGCCAATCTGCTCCTGGCACCGGTGAGCCAGCAGGAGCTGGCGGACGCCGTCGGCTCGGTTCGCGAGGTGGTCACGCGAGTGCTACGCGAGATGCGCGACGAAGGTCTGGTGCGCACAACCAGGCAAGGCATCGTGTTACTGGACCCCGCTGGCTTGAGCGCACAGGTGGACTAAAGAGAGTGACAAAAGTCACCGGAGAAACCGACTTCTGTCGCTGACGCCCCAGTGAGTTAGCTCTACGGTGCGCGTATGTCAACCATCCTTCTCCTGGGCGCGACTGGCAGCATGGGTCGCCGTATTGCCAGGCAGGTATCGCGCCGTGGCCTGTCGCTCGTCCTCGCCGGCCGCGAACTGGATCAACTCGTCCAGCTCGCAGAGAGCCTCAGCCCCGCCGCCGACCCGCTCCTAGCCGCGGAGGCGCGTGATGGAGCCATGGTGTACTTCACCAAGCGCCTGGCGCAGGTGCAGTACGCGGCATTTCAAGCGGCCAGTTACCCGATCGGCAGCGGCAGCACCGAGAGCGCCAACAAGCTCGTGGTCGAAGCGCGACTGAAGGGCAGTGGCATGCACTGGGCCCGCGCGCAGGTTAAACCACTCGTCGCCTTGCGAACGGTGGCCTGCAGCGACCGCTGGGCCGCGGCCTGGCCGAGCATCTCGACGCGTCTCAGAGCCGAAGCCGAGCAGCGGCGCCGCGCGCGGTGGCGAGCCCGTCATCCGACGCCTACGCCAACATCGGTCGAGGTCGCATCACCGCTGGCCGCCGTCACCGCCGGCCAGCCCAGCCCAACTACCACTCCACCAGCGCGTCGCGCGAAATCAATCGTCAACGGCCGACCGTCTGCCCTCCACCCATGGAAGCGCTACGGCTACGCCCACCCCTCACACGATGCGCGTGATCTTCGCTTCCCCGGCTAGTCAGTCCCGCTAGACTCAGCCGCCCACCCCACCAAGGTGATGCGCCTATACGCTTCCCCGATGCGGGCGTATAGTGGCGCCCGACGCAGATGAGCGCCACCAGATCGACCAAGTCGGGCGACCGTGCAGCTCAGCCAGCGCCGCTGGAAACGCTGGAGCCAACCACGCTGCGCGTGCGTCGCCGAGCCCTCCGGCTGACGCAGGCCGAACTCGCGGAGCGGCTGGCGGTGAGCGCCAACACGGTGGCACGCTGGGAGCGCGGCGAGCTCCGCGTAGGCCATCCCCGACAGGTGGCGCGCACCCTAGTACGGCTAGAGCGCAGCCAGCGGGGCGTGGGTGACGGCTCGGGCGGACAGCGCGCGGGTCGACGACCGCAGCACGCCGCCGAACGTCCGCAGTACGCCATGCTCGGCCGACCTCGCCACAATCTCCCAGTTGAGCTCAGCAGCTTCGTCGGCCGGGAAGTCGAGCTCACCCGGCTGGCTGACCGGCTCGGCACCGCCCGCCTGCTCACGCTGGTTGGCCCCGGCGGCGTCGGCAAGACGCGCCTAGCCCTTCAGGTTGGGAGCCACGCGCTTGAGAGCTACCCCGATGGGGTCTGGTTCGTCGAGCTCGCTCCACTCGGCGATCCGGGCATGGTGGCCAATGCCGTCGCCGCGGCGCTGGGAATCCGCGAACACGGCCGCACCCCGCTTGCCAGGACACTGGCCGACACTCTACGAGACCAGCGGCTGTTGCTGGTGCTGGACAACTGCGAGCACCTGCTGGACGGCTGTGCAGCACTGGCCCACACGCTGCTACGGGCCTGCCCACACCTGACAATCCTGGCTACCAGTCGCGAGCCACTTCGCGTCGTCGGCGAAATGCAGTCGCCGGTGCCACCACTGGCCCTATCGGACCCAGATTCGCGGGAACAGTCCGAGACATGCGAAGCGGTGCAGCTCTTCATCGAACGCGTGCGCGCGGTGCACGCCGATTTCGACCCGTCCAAGGAGACGCGCGAAGTGGTGGCCAGCATCTGCGCGCGCCTCGACGGGTTGCCGCTTGCTATCGAGCTTGCGGCCGCGCGAACGGGATCTATTCCGGTCCGAGGGCTGCTGCACCAGTTGCAGTCGGCCGCCGGCGGGCTGCCGGTGCTGATAGACGGTCCACGTGATGCGCCCGCCCGCCAGCAGACACTGCGTGCAACGATCGCCTGGAGTTATGACCTGCTGACGGTCGAGGAACGTGCGCTGTTCCGACGCCTGGCCCCCTTCCGCGGATGCACGACCGACGACGTCGAAGCCGTGTGCATCGCCGACACGACTGGCCCGGGCCAGTCCTCCGTTGCCTTGCCGCGATTCAACTTAGAGTCGCGCAATGGTGTCGCGTCCCTTGTAACCAGGAACTTGCTGCAGGTCGAGGATGACGGGCCGGGACAACCCTGGTACTCGATGCTAGAGACGGTTAGGGAGTTTGCGCTGGATCGCCTCGAAGGCAGTCCGGAGGCCGCGGCGGTGTGGCGGCGATACGCGTGGCACTACCTGCGTTTTGTGGAACAATCGGAGCCCGGCGTGCGCGCTCTGCACCAGGATGTGTTTCTGGACTGTGTGGAACGGCAACATGCCAATATTCGTGCGGCGTTGGACTGGTGCCAGGCGCACGGATACGCCGAGGCAAGTCTGCGCCTGGCCGTGGGCCTGTTCTGGTTCTGGAGCGTGCGCGGGTACATGGCCGAAGGCCGGGCTCTCCTGGAAGTGCTCCTGGGGCGCTTTCCACTGCGTTCAATAACTGGAACGCGGGCGCGCGTGCACGCTGACGCCCTCGATGCGCTCGGCCACATGGCAACTGCGCAAGGCGATCTCGAGGCTGGTACCGAATTCGAGCATCGAGCCCTGGCGATATTCGAAAGTTTGAATCATGCCCAAGGCGTGTTTGCAGCGCTCGACGTTCTCGCCGTAATCGCTCGTAAGCGGGATGACCTGGACGGCGCGATGCAGTATCTCGAGCGGAGCATGGCCAGACTACGCGTGCTGAACGCAGCCGCCGCCACCCCCGCGACCCTCGCGCTTATGGCATTGACGCTTTCCAATATCGGACGGGTGGCGCACGACCGGGGCGATGAAGCGGGGGGTGTCCCACAATTCGAGGAAGCAGAACGGTTGATCGAGATGCTCGGCGATACGCTTGGCGCAGGTCTGGTCAAGCTTGACGTCGCCGAAGCCGCGCGAGACACGGGTGATTACGAGCGCGCCCAGGCCCTGGCGGAATCTGCGCTGCAGCTGCTGGAGCGTGAGGACGACCGACGGGGTGTTGCGCTGGCACTCGCACATCTCGGGAGCACGGCCACGGCGCGGCGGGACATCAAAGGCGCCTATGATCACTTGTCTCGCAGTCTCCGGCTCAACTACGAATTGAGTGACCCACATGGGCTCGCGTTCGTGTTCGACCGGTTTGCCGTGCTTGCCTCAGTGATGGGTCGGCCGGAGCATGCTTTGCGCCTCGCAGGTGCGGCAGTCACCCAGCGCGAGCAAGGCGGCGTACGACCAAATGCGTTCGAGCAGGAATATATCGATCAGCAGATCGAGACGGCGCGCCTGGCGCTCGGCCGCATGGCGGACGCGGCATTAAACGCTGGACGAGGACTCGGCGTGGTGGATGCGATCGCCGAAGCGCTGGCCACCGGTTCGCGAGAGGTGCCCGAAGCAATGGCGCTCGGAACACAAGCTCTGAGTGGCCGCGAACGCCAGGTCGCAATGCTGGTTGGCCACGGCTACACGAATCGGCGCATCGCCGCGCGCCTGATCGTGAGCGAGGCTACGGTTGCCACGCACGTCCGGCATCTCTTGACCAAACTCCAGTTGAACTCTCGTGCGCAAGTCGCGGTGTGGGCAACCAGGCACGGGCTTCTGGATGAACCAAGTATGAACTCAGGAGTGCACGATGCCTCTCTTCCTGGATAGTCACATTGTTCCGGCTGGTGCAACAGCCGCTGATGTCGCGGAAATGCACGCGCGCGATCTGGCCGTCCAGGACAACTATGGCGTGCGGTATCTGAAGTACTGGTATGACCCGGCTCGAGGTCGGGTGTTCTGCCTGGTTCTGGCGCCAGACCGCGACGCCGCCATGGCCGTGCACCGAGAAGCCAACGCTGAGCAGCCAGACGACATCTTCGAAGTGCAGGAATTCGAGTAAGCCGCACCGCTCGGATAGCTTCACGGTCCCAGAAATCAACCCCGCCCATCCTCAGGTTTGTGGATAGACCTCGGTAGCAGTTCGCCATAGCGTGGCGCCATGGCTGTTGAAACCGTCGCACCGCCACGGAGCGTCCTGAGTGACGAGCTGATCGGGCTTGCGGCGAGCGCGCCGCGATCACGACCGCGAGAACCAGCGACTGGCACTGGCGGATAGCCGGCCAACCAGGTAGTTAGGGAGGTGGCGCAATGCCACGCTACATAGTGGAACGCACGTTCTCCGGCGAGGGGCTGCAGATCCCGGTCACCGAGGATGGAGCCGCGACCTGCCTGGGGGTTGTCGACCGTAACGCCAACGTAGGCGTGACTTGGGTCCACTCATATGTCAGCGACGACAAGACCCGCACGTTCTGCGTCTACGACGGCCCTGACCCGGAGGCAATTCGGACAGCGGCCAAGCGCAACGGCTTGCCGGTCGACCACATCACGCGCGTGAGCGTGCTCGACCCGTACTTCTACCGCTAGAGGAGCGAGCGGCATGCCGGTGATCTGTGACTGCAAGAAGTGGCGCCCACCTCGGCGGCGCGGCGGCAGTCTCACGGCGCATGGCCCCGAACCGCCTTCGACGAGCTGCTAGCGCTCGCGGGCGACAAGGGCCGCTCTTCAGCCGCAACCCGCTGCGCGATCGAGCCGCTGCGCAGGCCAGGGTCGGCCAGGCTCTTTCGCATTTCCTGTACAGGAATGTTGGGACTGGGCCTACCTGCTAATCCACGTGAGTATTGGAGTTTACCGATGAGCACACCACGTATGTCTCGCCGAGACGTACTCCCACAAGGAGGCATGGCTGTGGCCGGGTTCGCCCTTTTGCGAGCACCCCGGCTGGCGCACGCCTTCTCGGCTCAACCTGGCGAAGAGGTCCTCACAAATTGTCCACCGCCAGACGATCAGCATTGGGAGCCGGTTCGTTGAGGTGTCTCGGCATTGTGACAGAGACGACAAGAGACGCAACACGTTCAGCGTCTACGGCGGTCCAGCCGGAGTCCATTCTAGACAGCGGCCGAGCACAATAGTTGCTTTGACCACATCTCGGTTGTGAGCGTGCTGGGACTCGTATTTGTACCGCTGAGGCGGTGTTCCAAAAGGAGAACGGATATGATCAAGAGGCTCATTCCCGTCGCGATTGCGACGCTTGCCATCTGCGCAGTGGTTCTGCCAAACGCGGCTGCCGCGACGAATGTCTCCGCCGCGGCCGCGGCGAGCGTTCAGGTGAGCGTCGTAGCCGCGGGTTTCGACAGCCCACGCGGCGTTGCCATCAGCGATGGCCACATCCTGGTAGGTGAGTCAGGTCACGGTGGCGACGTCTGCATTCCAAGCCCTTACGGACCGAACTGCATCGGTCTGAGCTCGCAAATCTCGCTGGTTGATGCGAGAACGGGCGCACACCACCCACTGGTATCCGGGTTGTTCTCTTCAGTGTTCGGTGCGGTAGGGCCGATCGGTGTCGAAGGAATCTCGGTACGCCACGAGAAGGTGCTAGCAATCCTGGGCCTCAACTCGCGGCTATTCGAGTCGATTGACTGCAGTGCGCAGCCGCCTGATTGCGCGACGGTCAAGGCCGCTGCGGTTGCCGAGTCAGGCCATCTGATCTCAGTATCGGAGAATGGGAGATGGCGACCGGTGGCTTCAGTCGGCGCATTCGACTTCGACCATATTGGCGACCATCTTGCCGAGAATCCGCAGCAGAAAGACGAGTCGAATCCGTTCGGCGTTCTGGCGACTGAGCACGGCGCACTCGTGGCAAACGCGGCCTCCGGCACTCTGGACTTCGTCTCCAACGGCGGCAACATCAAGTTGGTGCACTACTTCCAGTTTCACCCACCGGTTGGGGCATTTCCGAGCGACGAGGTGCCCACCTGCATCGTTCGCGCAAATGGACACGTGTGGATGGGCGATTTGAACGGCCGCCTCTTCCGCATGGACGGGTCCACGCCGACGCAAATTCCGGTCGTTGACGGGAGCGGGGCCGCACTGCTGCATCACGTGACGGGCTGTAGCACCCCGAACGACGACGATGGAGTCATCTACCTGGTCAACCTGTGGACCACCGACGGGTTGCCCGCACCCAATACGGGCTCGGTTGTTCGTTACAACGTCGAGGGTGGCAGCGCTTCGATCGTGACAGACAAGCTGAACTTTCCCAACATGGTGGCGGTTAGCCAGGGTCGAACACTGTACGTGAGCGCCAACAGCGTGTGTCCCGCCGATGGCGGACCACCCACGGCCTGCCAGTTCATGGGCCAGACCAGCGGTGTGTTGCTGAAAATCACGCAACCCGAGAGGAATTAGGACCCTGCCCGGTCGGACGCTCGTCATCAACTCCGGGGCGGGATCCGATACGCACAGAAGGAACGGAAGCCATGTCAGTTGATCAACGACCAGGTGAACGCTTAGTGCGTCGGCGAATGCTAATGGCAAGCGGAGCAGGGGCCGCGATCGCAGGAGCGGCGCTCCTGGCCAGCGGCACGAGTCGCGCCGCGGAAATCGCGGGCGGCGCCACAATTGAACCAACCGCCGGAACGTGGAAAACCTGGGCGCACCCGGCACCTATCAGGAGAACCTCCGCATCGCCAAAGACGGGATTACCCTGGAGGGCGCCGGACCCGGACGGACCGTGCTCAAGCCGCCGGCCCAGTCGACTCTGGTCTGCCCGCTTTCCTTTCCCCCGGTCGAGGTGCTCGATGCCGGGCCAAACGGCATCTGCGTTGCCAACCCCGACCAGGACGGCAACATCGTGGGGACGGTGCACGACTTGCGCGTGACGGCTTCACGGTTCAGAACTTCCCGGGCGTCGGTATTGTGTTCGCCGGCACTGGCGGAGCTCGCGCGGACCATAATGTGGCGGCGAACAACAGCGGCTACGGCATCACCGCCTTCGCCTCCACACACACGGGCAGTTCGACGACAACACGGTGTACGGCAGCGGCGACGCCGGCCTGTACATGGGCAACTCGCCCTACGCCGACTTCACGATCAAAGACAACACTGCCCATGATGATCTCTGGGGGATCCTGGTGCGCGACTCGTCCACGGGCCGCGTCACGGGCAACACGCTGCACGACAACTGCTCGGGGCTGGTCTTTCTGAACACGGGTGTAGGTACCGGCGTGAAGGATTGGGTGGCCACTGACAATAGCGCCAACCACAACAACAACTCTTGCCCGGGGAGTGCAACGGGGCTGCCCTTCACCTTGACCGGCCTGGGCATCCTGATCGCCGGTGGACAGCACATCGTGCTGCGGGACAATACGGTGCGCGCGAATCAGCCGGGCGGCCCGCCGACCACGGTCAATGGCGTGGCTCTGTCCGGGGGATCGTGGTCGTCTCCACGGCACATATCTCGGTCTTCTCCAATGGAGTCCTGGGGAGCGACGCCGCGGGCAACACCATCGTGGACAACACGACGAAGAACAACCTACCCTTCGACCTCGCCTACGACGGACTGGGCACTGGCGATCTCTTTGGGCACAACCAGTGCAACACGTCGACTCCGCCCGGACTCTGCTCCGCCGATCGCGAGAACTAAGCCAAGGAGGCCGTGCTCATGAGATCTCGACACACGCTGCTGTGTGCCTCAATTGTTGCCCTGGGGTTCATCGCTTGGGGCATCCCATCAGCGGCTTTAGCTGCTCCACCCACAAACGACAACTTCACCAACGCGACCGTGATCTCATCTCTACCGTTCAGCGATCTGGTTAATAACTCAGAGGCGACGACGGAGCCCGGCGAACCGTTCGTCTGCGCGGGGGTTCAGCAGACCGTCTGGTATGCATTTACCCCTTCCACGAGCGGCTATTTTCGCGCCAGCCTGGCTGGGAGCACCCGCCAGGACGGGATCCTGCTCGTGTTTCAGCAGACGGGCTCGGATATTACCGGACTGAGCTTCATCGCCTGCAGCCAACCCTTTTTCGCTAACTCGCTCGCGTTCACCGCACAGGCTGGCAAGACCTACTATCTTCAGGCTGGAGATCTCTTTGGCGGTTTCGGCAGCCTCCAGGTAAATCTCGCAGCCGTACCGCCACCGCCCAATGACAACTTCGTGAACGCCACCCCCGTCACCTCGGTGCCGTTTAGCGACAGCATTGATACGACCGCAGCCAGCGTCGAAACCGGAGAGCCGAGTCTGTGTACGACGCCACCGCCTGCACAGAAGACGGCGTGGTACAGGTTCACGCCGACGGCTAGCGGTTCAGTTTCGGCGAGCGTCTCTGCTACCTTTGCTCCCGTCGCCGTCGCGGTCTACACCGGGACATCGGTGGGCAGCCTGACGCCGCTCGCCTGCGGGTATGCCCAGGCCGTGACCATCCACGTGGACGCTGGCAGGACCTACTCTTTCCAAGTTGGTAGCTTCGGATCACAAGGAGGTCCACTACAGTTCAACCTGGCGGTGCCACCACCACCAGTCGCCGGAATGTTTTTCACGCCGAGCGATCCCTCGATGTTCGACACCGTCCAGTTTTACGACCAGTCGTTCGATCCCGCGCAGGCCGGCTTCTCTGATAGCTGGGACTTCGGCGACGGGAGCACCGCAACCGGCTCGTCGCCCACGCATCGCTATACCAAGGACGGGTCGTACAGCGCGAAACTCACGATCACCACGACGGACGGTCGCACGGCATCGACCTCGCAGGCAATTGCTGTGGCGACGCACGACGTTGCGATAACGAAGTTCTCCGTGCCACAGGCGGCTAGCTCCAGTCAGACGCGCCAGATCACAATCGGCATGAGCGACAATCGCTATCCAGAGACTGTCCAGGTGCAACTCTTCAAGAGTACCCCCGGCGGCCCGCAGATTGTAGGCACACTCACGCAAACCGTGCCAGTCAACTCGGCGAATCGCACCACAGCATTCAGCTTCAACTACACGTTCACGGGCGACGATGCGACCGTGGGAAAAGTAACCTTCTCGGCGATCGCAACCATTATTGGCGCGCGCGATGCACTTCCGGGCGACAACAACGTAATCGCCTCACCGACAACAGTACAGCGATAGACGACGACGGGATCCATTGAGTCGCTAGTCCAGGGAAGCTCCGGCGAGCGAGTGCCTGCCTCACAGCAATCGCTCGCTGGAGTTCGTTACGAGGTATACCCAAAAGCTGTTGACCTGGCGAAGCGGCTAGGGACGGTAGTCAGCGGCACTGGCCAAGAAGCGAATGCTGCCCCGGAGCAGCTCAAGTGGAACGCGGACAACCAGCGTTGGGCGATTGACAGGGGAGCGGCGGACATAGCGCTGCGCCTGGCCGGGGCACTCGCGGAAGTCTGGTATCGAATCGGCTCGTTCAGGGAGGGAAGCTACTGGCTGGCGAACGTGCTCGAGATGCCAGAGGCCTCGGCGCGAACGTTTGAGCGAGCCTGGGTCCTGAACGGGGCAGGCTGGCTGGCACTGTGCCAGGGCGAGCACGCAAGAGGCGAGGCACTCAACAGGGAGAGTCTGGCCATCGGGCGGACGCTTAATGACTCACTGCTGGTCTCTCGCGAGCTGATCAATATGGGGGTTGGTGCGCATCAGCACGGTGACGATGACACCGCGCGCGTATTCTTCGAGGAGGCGCTCGCAATCGCTCGTGGCAGCAGTGACCCCATGGGGGAGGCGATGGCGCTTAGGAACTTAAGCTCGCTCGCAGTCGACGTTGGCGACTTTGGGGCGGTCGAGTTGCCCGGGGGCCAAGCGTTAGCACTTGGACGAAAGCTGCGCTCAGACTGGATGCAAGCTGGGGCGCTGACTCAACTCGGTCTAGCTGCATTTGGGCTGGGCAGGGTCGCCGGGGCGCGCGAAATCCTCGAGGAAAGCGTGACGGCTGCGCGAGCGTCAGGTGACCGCAACTTCATCTCCAGTTCTCTCGACGCGCTTGGAAACGTGCTCTTGGCGCACGGCGACCAGCAACGTGCCGGCGCGCTCTTGCGCGAAAGTCTTCAACTCCGCTACGACGTTGGCGACTGGCCGCACATCCCGACATCCGTGGAAAGCCTCGCAAGGGCCTATGCCAGCAGTGGGCAGCCGGAGAAAGCGGTGCGCCTGCTCGCGACTGCCGCCGACCTTCGAGCAGCGCTTCAGCGACCACAGACCGCGCGGGAGCGTGCCATGGCGGAACTGTGGCTGCCGGCGCTCCGGCACCGCCTCGGCGAGAAGGGCTTCGAGGCAGCCTGGGATGCAGGGCGGTCTGTGCCGGTGGAGCAGGTGGTTGCTGACACGCTCTTGCCCAACGATGATGGACGGCCACCCACTATCGCGGTCCGCTCACGAGCCTTGCGGGCCACGAATTGGCTGACCGCGCGCGAACGTGAGGTGGCTGTCCTGGTGGCGCGCGGCTGCAGCAATCGTGAGATCGCCGAAGAACTTGTCATCGCGCCGCGGACGGCCGAGACCCACGTCGGCAACATCTTCACTAAGCTCGACCTGCGTAGCCGCGCCGAACTGGCGGCGTGGGCCGTCGAGCACGGATTGCCTGGGTCTGCGTAGCACGCCCAGAAGTTACGTGGTGAGCTACGTGGTGCACACGATGTTGGCGGTTGCGGTCAGGCCTAGCGTTACTGAAGCGCGGCATCGTTCGCTGGTTGTTTCCCTGGATATGTGTGCTGGCACTCACAGCCACGCTTGAGCGGGCAGCCGAAGGCGGGCTGATGCACGGCAGGAACAGAGAAGATGGCCCCACTAACACCATATCCGCAAGACCCGGAGTGGTGTGCGACATCCAGATGCTGGACGAAGCCAAAGCGGGTTGCCGCAGGGGGCGCTAGCCGCTTACTGTCGGCGCTACTCCGCGTCCCCGAGCCGCCCGGCAGGTCTTCGCCGCCCAGCCACAGCCATTGATGCCGGGTGTGACCTTGCGCGGCTTCAGGCGGCCAGCCTGCCGGCAAGCACCGGGATCTCTAGGCCGCCGAACTCTGGCCATCCGTGGGACGCCTGCAAGCGCGAGCCGCGTCGGGCCGCGGGCACCACCAGCATGCCCGACGAGTCAGTCGTGCTTCGAGCGCTTGCCGCCACTCATGCTCCACGATTCTGGCGGAGACCTCGATCATGTGCCCGCAGTTGTCGAGCACGAGCACAACTTGAAGTGTTGAACGTGCATGGACAAGCGTCACCAGGAGTGCCTCACCCGGTCGCTCGCGCACACCGAGCACCGAGACCACGGCCTGACGCACGAAGCGCCGCGAGCCGACGCTGATTGCTCATTGGCTTGTCGCGGCCCGACGGCTGGACAATCGGAGCTGGGTGAGTCGAGAGCCTCATGCTCAGTTCTTCGGGAGCCGCAGGGTGAGATTCCCTTCGGCCACTCACCATTTTTGAGTGAGGCCGGCGTCCGTGACAATGCTTCGAGGCGCTGTGCCGCGTGCACACTGACGGTCTATCGCGATGATCGGGTCGAGGTCGCCAGTTCCCAAGTCTCACCCCACACGGCGGATTGGTAGCGATGGCTCTCGTGTGTCAGACGTGCTTGACGCGTCCTGCCGCAGACGCAGCGGCGAACCAGCCACGACACGTGGCGCGCGAACGAAACGCTGGCGACCAGGGCCGAATCGCGGGTCTGCTCCGCCCCCCCGAGGGCGGAGCGGCGATGAGAACAACGCCGTCGCTGCGATCGAAATCGCGAACGGCAATCCGCGGGCCTCTGTCAGCGTGACACCGAACTGGGGACCCAGCCACATCTACGATTTTCATCCGTTTGGCGTCTGGTACGGCGATGGCTGGGCGATTTTCCACCGAGACATCGCACCGCTACTGAGCGGGTCAGCTTCAACGGCATGGCTGCCGATGAGGTACCGTCAAGGTCGTGCACCAGGCCAGCTGTCAAACGTGCGACGCAAGAGCACGTATCTCGACCACCCACTCACCAACGGATGGACAACCGCGCTGCTGATGGTGACGCCGAAGTACAACCCGCATGGCGCTGGTGGGACGTACAACAACAACCACGTAGGCGTGTGGTACGACACGGTGTGAGGCGTTGGGCCATCTTCAGGCTCTCCCGTACTGGCTGTCAGGCATTGCGCGTCGATCCGCTGGCTGCCGCCACGTGTCCCCGGCAATCGCGTACGTTCGCTGAGCCTGGCAATTGAGTACCTTTTTTGAGTGCCCCTGCGACCACTTGCTTTTGGCAAGGGGTCATGCAACACCCAAATCTCTAGCACTCCAGCGTGCCGAGTGCTAAATCTGAGTTCAGGAATGGTGGGTGGAGCATGGCGGATTCGAACCGCCGACCCCTTGCCTGCCAGGCAAGGGCGGAGCGGCTTTTTCGTACTCGGCGACCAGCTTCCAAGTTTGACGTGCGTCCGTTGCGTGTCGTCCTCGTGCGATGTCTGTCGCAGTTATTGAGTGCCTTTTTGAGTACCACGCGACGGCGCAACACCCACGCCATGGACCTGCAGCTGCACTCAGAGTTGGTGCCGATGCCGCATAACCGGTTGCTACCCGGGCCGGTCGGGTTGCTTCGCATGGACGGCTTCGCGGCGAACGCTGCGGAAACGACCGCTCTGCGCGCGCCGTTCGAAAGTTTCGAGGGGGCTGCGCAGCGCAACCCTTCGAGTCGCGCCAGCGTCGCCCCGAGACAGAAGTGCGGGCCCTGGCTGAACGTGAGATGTCGGTTGTCGAGCCGACCCAGGTCGAGTGTGTCGGGCTCCGCGAATTGACTTGAATCGCGGTTGCCTGAACCGAGCATGAGCAACACGTGGTCGCCCTGCCTGAGGTGCTGACCACGTAAGTCGAAGTGTTTGGCGACGCTTCGAAACGTCGCCTGTGTGGGACTGTCGAATCGAAGGAGCTTCCTCGACGGCGGACTCGATGAGGCTGGGATCGGACTGGAGGCGGTCAAGCTCGGTCGGGTGCGTCAGCAGTGCCAGCAGACCGTTGCGGATCAGGTTTGTCGTCGTCTCGTGACCCGCGAAGAGCAGCATGACGCACTGCGCGAGCAAGTCCTCACGGGAGAGGGTCCCCGACTCGTGGGCGGCGACGAGATCGCGCGTGAGCACACTGACCTGGGCAGCACCCCCGTCGATGAGCTCGGCCCGTGGGCGGTCCTGACGGCGCGACGTCGACAATTGGTCATGTCCACGCTATCCAGATCTGGATGAGCGAACCTCGACCGTGAGTGGGGCAATCAGACAGTTGGTCCGGATTCCGCGGTGGACTATGTCCGACTGCTCCGTGGCGCTTACCAGGCAGCGCACGCGGCGGACCCGAATATCATCATGCTCAGCGCAGGACTCTCGCCAACCGGCATCACCGACGCGCACTCCGCGGACGACCTCGAGTACTTGAAGTGGATGTACCGCGCGGGGCTTAGCGGGTCGTTCGACGCGCTGGGCGTAAACGCTAACGCCCAGGCACCCGAGGTTGCCGCGCCACTCGGGTCGCTCAAGGATTTCCCATATCCGAGCTTCTACTTCCGCCGCGTGGAACAACTCCGTCAGGTCATGTCGACAATGGCGACACCGCCAACCGGGTCTGGCTGTTGGAGTAGGGCTGGACCGCTGACGTTGTGCCTCCGGCGTACGCGTGGTTCGCAATCACCGAACAGACCAAAGCAAACAACATAGTTGAAGCGATGCAGTACGCACGTGCTCACTGGAGCCCCTGGATCGGTGTCATGATGTTTTGGACTCTGGCTGATCCGACCTGGGACAAGAACCGTGAGGAATACTGGTGGGCCGTCACCGGTCCCGGCGGTTCGCCGCGCCTCGCTTATATCAGCGTGCGCAACGCTCGGGCGATTGGGACTCTGCCCTAGATCAGACTAACTTTGCCCGGCCGCTCAGCGTGGCCGTACGCGCCGAAGCCTTTATCCTGTCGGCGTGCGATGGTCGCCGGACCGCGATTAGCGTGGTCGCATCCCGATGATCTCAAGGGTGGAGCTCCGTGGGCTACGCTGCGCCGGGCGCCACGCCGATCAGGGTGCCGACGAGGCTGCTCAGGTGTTCCTGGTCGACGTGTCAATCGAGATCGACCTGGCGGCGGTGGCGGTCAGCGACTCCTACGCGGACGTGGTGGACCTGGCCGACCTGGCCGCAACCGTGCGCGAGGTGGTCGGTGGGCCGCCGCGACTACTGCTCGAGACGGTGGCGGTGCACGCCGCGCGGCGCGTTCTGGAGCACTACGCGCCGGTGCAGCGGGTCCAGCTGCGACTTGCCAGGCCGGATCCGCCTGGGCTCGATGCCCACGAAGAGGCCGTCGAGCTGACGCTGGACCGCAGCAGCGCTAACTAATCGCGCGCTCCTGGCGTTTGTGCGGCTTCCTCAACAAAGCGCTGAATCGGGAGCGAAACCTGCCGATTCCAGGCCTCTGCGTCCCTCCAGGTAACGCGCCCGATGGCAGTGTGCTTGCGGCGCTGCACCCAACCGCGGCAGCCTGACTGACGCTCCCGCCGCGAGCGAACTCTTGCTACCCGATGGTTCACGGTCAACCCACGCGGCTGACGAGCAGTGTGTCTGTCCAGACAGTGAGGGCCGCCTGGGGCGGCCCTCACCGTACTGACTGATCGCGAGCCGCGGCTTACGGCGTCACAGTTACCTGCTGCACAACTTGCGTGCTGCCGGGTGTGAGGTTTGACGTCATGCTCGCCGTCGAGCTATACGTCTTCGGGAGCTTGGCCGAGAGATCGTAAGTCACGACCTGCGAGCCACCGGGAGTCGGCGGGCTCGTGTTGACGCTCCACTCTGTGTCGTTCGCGGGCGTTGCGAGGTTCTTCCCGCTCGTTCCATCGCGGTTCTCGGCGCCCGAGTTCCCACCCGAGGCAGGGTCAGGTGAAGCCGTGTTCGCGGTTCCATAGCTAAGGGTCACCTGCTCGCTGGAGGGCCCGGTTCCGGCCCCGCCTCCGTCCAGCCGGAGCCAGATCTCGAACGTGTGCGTCGTCGCGTCACTGAAATTCTTGATCCCGTTCCAGTCGACCACGAGCCAGGTGGTCGAGCCGTCCGTGAGGGTGGCGATTCGGATGGCTCCCGCACCACCGCCGCCCGCGGGGTTGAGGTCACTCCACAGCCCGGCTATGACGTTGTTCGGCCGAGCAGCATTGGGGAGTGTCTGGGGGAGGAAGACGATGTCGGTGGACGTCCCGCCGCCGATCACAAGGTAGCCGTTCGACACGACGCCGACGCGCGAGTACGGCTCGGCGCCGTAGTAGAAGGTCGGCACGTTGAAGTTCGTGATTGTGTCGTCGCCCGCTGCGAACGGCGCGACCCCGAAGGCCGAGAGCGGCACGTAGCCGCCCGTTGGCCCAGTCGTGGCCGTGATCGAGTCGATCGTCGGCGGCAACGCTGGACTCAGCGTCCCGCTCCACTGCACTCCGAAATGCGGCGCGATGAGGCTGGCGCCGGGCGAGACATTGAAGTACTCCAGGCCCGAGGAGCCGGTGATCGACAGGTTCACCTGCGCGGGCCGCGGGGCGAGATTTGTCATGCCAGCCGTGCAGTGCGAGAGCGCGCCGACCGGGAACGTCGTCGGCGAGCAGGAGTGCGTCAGTGTCACCACACCCTGTCGTTTCACGAACGCGACCGGGATCGTGACCTGGGGGATACCCGCCTTCTGCGCGTCGAGCGTGATGCGCCCGAAGTACTGGCCGTTCGCGAGCGTAGGGCCGCTAATCGTGATCGGGAATGTGATCGACTCGCCAGCCTTGACGCTCAGGTTGGCGTTGTTGCTACCGACGACAAGCGATGCCCCGGCCGGGGCGGTCGTGGTGACCTTGAACACCTCGTTCTGCCCCGAGACATTCCTGGCCGTGCGCTTGGTCGAAATCGAGCCGGTCATGGTCGGCGCGTCGACGCTCGACAGATTGAGGTCGATGCGGTGGAGCGGATCCGCCGCCGATCCGAGGTAGTGATCGTAAGTCTCGTTGAAGACGAGCGGCGTCCGTACGGCACGGTTGACGCGGAGCGCGCCTGCACCAGCGTCAAACGGGTCGAACGGCGTAACCCCGTCCTCTTTGACGGGCGTCTGCACGGCGGAGCCCATCAGCGCCGACTTGATCTCGGCTGGTGTCCAGTCCGGGTGTGCTGCCTTGACCAGCGCGGACGCACCCGCCGAGTGCGGGCTCGACATTGAGGTGCCCGCGATTGCCTGGAACAGCTGACCCGACGGCCCGTTGGTGATCCCGATCGGGGCGGGTGTGTGGCCTGCGAGGACCTGGATACCCGGAGCGGTGATGTCTGGCTTGATGAAGTCGCCCAGCGGCCCGCGCGAGGAGAAACCCGCCATCACGTCGCCCTGCGTGGCTGAGCGCGTGCCCGCCGGCCAGGTCGCGGTCACGTTCGGGTGACCGCTGATGAAGCCCGTCAGGTCGGCGTTGGGGCCCTCGAGGTGGATCGCCGGCAGCCAGTGGTTGTCCGTCTCCACGTCGGAGCGGGTCGGGTTGTAGAGAATCATGCCCGCCGCGCCGCCCTGCAGCACGTTGTATCCTTTATCAACGCGGGCGTTGTTGCCGCGCTGGCACGCGACGATCTTGCCCTGCGCGGCTCCCGCCGGCAGGGGCGTCAGGCACAGCGCTTCATAGCCCGGGATCGAGCTCGCGAGGACAACTGGTGTGGGGGTCGTGATGCCACTCGTAACTGTCACGCCCGCCTTGTCGAATGTCGCTCCATCGGACGACGCGAGGTGCAGCCTGGAGGTGAAGAAGCGGTTCGAGGTCGAGGCACCGACCGTAGTCACCCACGGACCACCGTGGTTCGCCGTGCCCGCGCCCGGGCCGCTGTTGCCGGCCGAGGCGTTGACCGCTATCCCGGCCCGGAAGGCATCGAGGAACGCCAACTCGACGGGATCGGTGTAGGGATTCGCGCCGCCGCTGATCGAGAAGTTGATCACATCAACGCCGTCGACGATTGCCTGCTGCACCGCCGCCACGGAGTCCGAGTTGAAGCAGCCCTGCTCCAGACAGACGCGGTACATGATCAGCCACGCGCCAGGGGCGATGCCGCTGATCGGCCCTCGGTCGAACCCAAGGAGCGGTGCACTAGCCACGCCGTCGCCAGCCGCGGTCGAGGACGTGTGCGTCCCATGACCCTCGGAATCGCGCGCAGAGCACTTCTTCGTTGAGTTGTTGCAGAACTCGCCCGCCACCGCGGGGATCGTGTTGATGTACGTGTTGGTGAACGCATAGGCGCCGACGAGCTTGTTATTGCACGTGAACGGTGCTCCGAGCTCTGGATCCGAGCCGTCGCCGAACTCGCACTTGCGCGTCCCCGGCGCCGCCGCGAGGCCCGTGTCGCGAAAGGACGGGTGCTCGGGCCAGATGCCCGTGTCCAGCACGCCGACGAGCACGCCCTGGCCCGCTTTTGTCGAGCCGCCAAGCGAGGGCCACACGTCGGTGGCGCCGATGAACTGCGGTGTCGCGTCAGTAAGCGGCTGCTGCAGCACGTCGCTCTGGACGGCGGCGACGCCGGCAACGCTCAGCAGTTTGCCGAGCTCGTTCGCTGGCACGACCGCCTGGACGCCACCGTACGCGATCAGGTACGAGGCGCCGATCTGTGCCGACGGCACCGTCGACTTGACCGCGGCGTTGATTCGTTGTGTGAGTCGGCCAGTGTAGGCCTCGTAGGCCTGGACGGCGGCTCGATTGTCCTTGAGTTTCTTACCAGTCGTACTCGGGCTCGTCGCCGCGAGACCGGTCACCCGACCCGCGTACGATGCCGTTGCGTCGAAGTCATATTTGATCAGAACGCTGATCGGCGTGCTGTCGGTCTTGCCGAGCAACGACGGGTCTGTTTGGGCCGTCCGACCCGCATCACTCTTCGAGACGCTGATCGTCTCGGTTGCGTTCGAAGCAACGTCTGTCGCCGTGAAGTCGCCTGGCCCCGTTGCCCCGACTCCCGGCGCGATGCTGACGGCCATCACGACCGAGACGATGACCGCTCCCAGCTGACGTGCGCGCGCACCGCGTTGTGAGCGCCTGAACCGCATGTACCTTCCCCCTTTCGGAACCCCCAGAACCCGGGAGCGCCCCATCATCGCGGGCCGCGTGCACGAGTGTCAACTGCTTGCGCACGGTGGGCTCACGCAGGTCGGCTGCCGTGCGAGTTCGCTTTAGTTCCATAGCGCTGCGGGCGGATACGCCGGCCACAGCGATCTCATAGTGCGGGCGTCACTCACGGCGGCGTAAGCCGTTGCCCTCGGGCGCCCCGAATTTCGTCTCGGAGGCGCTCAGTCGCGAGCGAGTTCGTCCACGACATCGACTTGCCGTCGGTTTCTCGAGTGATGGGCACTGCGGACTCACTGACGGCTGGCTGAACTCAGAATGTTCGGCCAACAACTCGTAGTAGACGAACAGCAGTCGATATGACCGCTGCTCGGGTAAATGCTTGCGCCCCAAATCGCCACCTCCACAAGAGGTGAAGAGTTAGGCCGGGCCGCCGGTTGTGGCGGCGCTTGCGAGGGGAGCGACCTCCACCCGGCCCGCCGTGGTTGTCGCAGGTCCATATGCGACTGGACAGACGACCGTCAGAATAGGGCTAAGTCACAAACGACCCCAGCTGTGGCCGAACGGCGCGCCCGCTAGGCGCACCATCGCCGGGTACGCTGGGCCGACGTCCGAAGCCGCGCCCCGGTGGGGCGCGCGGCGCAGGGAGCTAAGCTTCGAGCCAAGAGGTTGGGCGGCATGCTCACGCGCGAAGAGAACGAACTGCTCACCCGCACTGTGCCAGGCCCGCAAACGGGCAGGTTGTTTCGACGGTACTGGACACCCTTCCTGCTCGCCTCTGAATTGTCAGTTCCCGACTGTCGGCCGGCACTCCTGCGTCTGATGAGCGAGTACCTCATCGCTTCCGCACGACCGACGGCAGCGTGGGCTTGATTCCAACAAATGCCCACACTGTGGCGCGTCACCGTTCTTTGGCCGCAACGAGGAACAGGGCCTACGCTGCGTCTATCACGGCGGGGATTCGACGGCGCTGGCACTGCGTCGAACATGCCCAACGAGCCGGCTGTCAAGCGACGTTTAGATTGGCTCTGGCACGAGTTTCGTGCAGCGGCCGTCGGTGGCGCGATTGGCGGCGGCCTCTTCCCGAGCTCGAAGCGAAATGCCGATGCGCAAGCAGCGTCCAAACCTATGCCCGTGTCGCGTTGGGGGCGGCAAACGCGACGGGTTACCCTCAGCATCGGCAACGTACGCGATGCGTTCCCCCAAGGCATCGTCTCGGGTTCGTGCCGCACTTCGACCCCCGCGGCACCTGCCCGGTTGAAGGCGGCGTCGACGAACGCAAACAGCTCGTACCGGGGACCGGAACCCAGCCGGGTGCCCAGCATGCGCTCGGCCAATGGGTACTGACAATGCCGATTCGGGAATCGTCAAGCTGCATGCCGATGTAGGTCGGCGTGCCCGCGCCGGGGGCGGGTTTCGAACGTCTTCCACGAACCCCAACAGTTGCGCATAGAACTCGGCCGTGCGTGCGACATCGCCGACGTGAATGATCGGAAACGCTCGTGGCATTGCCGCAACATACCGCGCTCGCCGCCGATCTCGGCCGCGGCGCCATCCTGTCACTGGCACGAGTTTCGGTCCGGCCGCTGTCGGCGGCGAGGCATGGACGCGGCCGATCTGTGTTCAATCGGCGAGGAAACGATCCCATACGGTGCAGATCGCAACGGTGGCGTCGGCGAGACGATCACCGTCGAGGGTGGTGAGGCGGCGGCGACCGTACCAACGGTGGAGTTCTTCGAGCACGATGCGTTCAACATCGTCGGCGAGTCGCACCTCACGCAAACGAGCCGTGATGCTAGCAACTTCTGGGGCGAGTGCACTCGTATCTATGTCGTGGATGCTCAGCGGGTCGAGTTGAACAAGAATTTCGAGTAACTCGTCGTTGAGCCGGCGATACTGAGTCTGGAGAGCATTTGGTGTGGGGGGTGGCGATCACTACGCTCATTGTGGGAAGTAGACGGCGGCATAGTCAGATCGCCAGGAGCACACGCCTGCGGAGCAGGTCGAACTTCGCTCGTCCGGCGGTCTCGAAGCAGCCGCGGGCGCGATCGAATCGGCGTTCGCCAGCGGCGGAATGTTCGACGGCGGTGGCGGCTTCGACGGCGGCGGAGGTGACGGCGGCGGCGCCGGTGGCGGAGGTGGCTAGATCGTGCCGCATCATCGATCAGATTCAGTCGCAGGTGTCATCGTGCCTACGACCGGCATGGCGGGGCGGCAGCGGCTGTAACTTCGCTAGCCTTTGACGCCGCCGACCACCAGGCCCTTGATGACCAGGCGCTGCGCCAGCGTGTACATGATTACCGGAGGGATGGCAGTGATGAGTGCGCCGGCCATCATCTGGCCCCAGTAGAAAACGTCCTCGCCCAGCATCTGCGTCAGGCCGACTGTCAGCGTCCGACTCGCCAGTGAGTTGGTGAATACCAGCGCGTACAGAAACTCGTTCCAGGCCTGCGTGAATGAGAACAGCGCAACAACCACAACGGCCGGTCCAGACAGCGGCAGCACGATGCGGAACAGCACGCCCAGCCGCCCACAGCCGTCGATGAGGGCTGCCTCCTCGAGCTCGATCGGGATGCTGCGGAAGTAGCTGATCAGCATCCACGTGCAGAAAGGCAGGGTGATGGTCGGGTACACGAGGATTAGCGCGCCAACCGTGTCTGCCATGCGCAGCCCGGCAACGATCTGAAACAGCGGAATGAACAGCAGCGACTGCGGAATCAAATACGTGAAGATGAGCCCGAGCGCGACGATCCGCCGACCGGAGAAGCGCAAGCGCGTAATCGCGTACGCCCCCAGCGCTCCGAGCACGATCGACAGCGTCGTCACCACGATTGACACGTAGGCGCTGTTGCGCAACCAGCCGCCAAACTTGCCACTCAGCAGCGACACGTAATGCCCGAAATAGATCGACTTGGGCAGAAGGGTGAAGTCGTCGTAGATCTCTTTATTGGTCTTGACCGACGCGAGCACCATCCAGATGAACGGCACCACCGTCCACAGAACGAAGAACACCAGCGCCACGTAGGTGGCGATCGTCCAGCCGCGACCGATCCCACGCCGCGCCGCTCGAACGCGTCGTCGTCCGCGCAGTCGCGCACGCGGTGCAGTTGCTACAGCCATGGCTCTAACGTCACTCCGCCTGATGCAACATGCGCCGCGTGAGAACGAACACGAGGATTAGGTAGATCGGCACCATGGTCATCGAGATAGCGGCGCCCGCCCCAAGCCGCGTGCCGGGGATGGCTACCAGGTAGGCCAACAAGGGCAACGTCGTGGTCGCGTAATTCGGCCCGCCACCGGTGAGCACGAAAATCTGCGTCAGGTTGGCCGACGTCCAGATCGTCGACAGCAGCGCGGTGACCAGGATCACCGAGCGAAGGCTGGGCAGGGTCACGAAGCGGAAACGCTGGAAGGTACCGGCGCCGTCGATCTCGGCCGCCTCGTACATGTCCTGGCTGATGGCCTGCATTCCCGCCAGCAGGTTCATCGTCCAGAATGGCGTACCCGACCAGATCACGACCATGATCAGTGCCGGCAACGCTAGCTTCGGATCGTTAAAGAAGTACAGGTAGTCGTCGGCCAAACCGAACGTTGCAATAGCGCCGTTGATCGGCCCGGTGGTGTCGAAGAGGAAGCGCCACACGTACGCGGTGACGACGGCCGGCACGGCCCACGGCAGAAACATCAAACCGCGGAAAACATTGCGCGCCGGGATGTCCTGATTGAGCACGCACGCCATCGACATGCCGATGACGAACTTGCCGAGGATCGCGCCACCAGTCACGAGCACCGTCACCAGTGCCGCTCTGATCCACGGTGTGTTGGTGCTGCTCACCAGCTCCGCGTAGTTCGCGACGCCGACCCAGCTGCCCTCCTTGCCGATGAAGCGCGATTGGAAGCTGAGCGCGACGGAGTCGAGGAAGGGATAAATGAGCAGGCTGGTGACGATCAGCACCACGGGCGAAACGAGCAGCCAGCCGAGCAGCCACTCCGGGCCGAGCACGCGGCGCAGCGTGCCCGGCTGCAGCCGCCGGAACCTGAGCGCTGGAGCAAGCGAGTAAGCCATCAGGTCACCCAGGGCGCGGGTGTTAGGCCTTCTTCATCAGCTTGTTATACGAGTCCATCATCTGCTCTTGCGCCCACGCCTGCGCATCCTCGATCGCCATATTGTCATTGACGATCTTGCTCATCATGTCGGACATGACGTATCGCGCATCGGTCACGTCGGCGAGCCATGGCACCGGCGCGGACGGATATTCGCGAATCCGACCAAACTCCGCAATCTTCTTCAGCTCGGCAAATTTGCTGGTGGTCCAGAACTCCGTCTTGGCATGGTCGCGATACACCGGTACGAATCGTCCTTCGACGGACTTGGAGATTTTCTCCAGCTTCTCGGGCTGCAAGAAGAACTCGAGCGCTGAGGGTGCTTCCTTGGCCAGGGGCGCCTTCTTGTAATAGTTGAAAGCGATCGAGCTGCCTTCGGCGAAGCTGCCCGCGGAGCCCTTGGGCGGCAGCGATAGGCCGGTCTTGTCACCCAACTCCTTGTCGTTGACCAGCAGCCAGCCCATGATCGTGCACGGGTTGACCGCGATCAGGCCGCGGCCCTTCTGGTACGTCTCGTTGTTCCACGAGGTAACCGTCTGGGCGAAGCTGTCGGGCGGGATGAGCTTGGCCTTCCAAAGTTGCGCGGCCATGTCGATGCCGGCCTTGTTGGCAGGGTTGGTCATGTCTGGCACGCCTTGCTCGTTGGCGAGACGACCACCATAAGCCCACAGCAGGCTGACCAGATTGTTGACGTGATCGCCCTCGTGACCGAGCGCCATCGCGTACAGGTAGGTACGCGGCGGCTGTTGGATCTTCGGTCCGAGCTGCAGCATCTCCTCGTAGGTATCGAAGAAGCGGCCGCCGGTGGTCTGGCCAATGACGTCCATGCGCCACTGCGCCGGCCACACATCGATCGCGTACGGGGCGCCGATGATGGCGCCGTCGGCGACGCGATTCGAGCTGGTGGCGATCTCATACATGCCACCGGCCTTGTCCTGGAATTTGCTGACCAGGTCCTTCAGGTCGGCCATCTCGCCCTGGCTGTACCAATAGACGCGATTGGCATTGTTCAGCTCGGGCGGCTGGCCAGCCGCGACCGCGGCCGATTCCTTGGCCAGTTGCTGCGGCGAGCCCGGGATGGACTGCCACTCGACTTTGATGCCCTTTTGCTGTCCCCACTCGACGAAGGTGTCGCCGACTGCCTTATCGGTGATCTCGTTCCAGTTGGCCGAGAACCACACGTTGAAGACCCCTTGCGGGCCGGCAGGCGCGGCTGGCGCACCGGCGACCGCCACCGTTGTTGGCGCCGCTGGCGCGGCAGGCGGCGTGGTCGGCGCGGCCGCGGGCTTGGACGCGGCTGGCTGCTCCTGCCCAGCCTGCCCGCACGCCACCAGAATCAAGCCCATGGCCCACGCGTTGCGTGCCAGGAACTGCCTGCGCGAATAACTGCCAGGCTTGCGGTCCATGTCGACCTCCCGAATACCAGCTCCCCAGCCATTGTGCGTCGGCGAACGGCGCGTGTCTATCCACCGCGCAAGCAGTGGTCGCGTCGACCGATCAGTTTCGGACGCGCTGGGGGTCTAGTTGGTGGAGGCGCGAGCCTCACGTCAGCGGAGACTGGAGATCGCGCATGTCCATCGCGAAGCGAAAGATGCCGAGGCCGTCACGCACTCGCTGGTCCTTACCGACAAACGCGCCGTCATCTTCGGGGCCGCTGCTCCGTCGGGAGCGCCGTAGCCAGAGAGTTTGCTGCGCGGGGCGCGAAGCTCTTCCGCTCTGGGCGCCACCTGGCCGCCGTCGAATGTGCTCGTACGCCGCGGCCGCATGGTGTCGGCGCGGCCAGCGCTGATGGATTAGCCGCGTTGAGGTCTCGCTCCAGCCGCTTCAGCACGCCGTGGGCGTACGTGCAGGCCTGGGCGATCTCGGCGCGTTTGACCGCTGCGGGTTTGGCCCGTGCCGCCGCCACACTCAACAGCCTCGAGCATACGATGCAACTCCACATTCCCACTGGCATTATCACGTCCGAGATCACCACAACCGGGCAGGTCGGGCTGCTGTCGACGATCCGGTCGCGCGCTCGTCCAGCGACGCATGACCGACTCAAGTCGTTTCGCGACTACTGCCCGGTGACCGGCACCCAGGCCTGCATTCGGCGATCTCGTGATCTATTTTCCGTGCGACAAGCTGCAAGCACGGATGCACGCAATCGAGTAGGCGCTACAGGGCTTGGCGACAGCCCCGCGAGCAGCCGAATGAAAGCCCCTCTCGCTAGAACGCACCGAGCAGCGGTGGGACCCGCGCTTCGTCGACGCGTTCATCTCGTTGGTTGATCGCCAGCCAGCGACGGCGGCCACGCCCCTCGACCAGCGCAGCCTCGGCCGGACCGGGCCACGGTGGCATAGCCGTAATTACGATCTGTAGCGGTTCGTAGCCCAGCGTACGGAACTGGAACTCCACGCCGGGCGGAATACCCACGGCCACGCCGCGCACGAGCCCATCGATCTCCGCCCTGGTCGCGTCTCGACGCCACAGCTGGCCTCAACGAGCGAAGCAGAACCACACTTCCTCGATCGAGCGATGGCGCGTCGCTCTACTCAGGTGGCCCGGCGGCAGAAGGCAGTGCGCCATGTGCCGCCCTTCACTCGCGTCAGTAGGCGAATCTCGGAGCCATCTGGCACCACCTCGTCAACCTTTTCGGGAACCTGGAACGTTTGCCATGCCACAACAAGCATTTGTGGCCGGTCGACGCAATAGCGTCAGTAAACGCTTAGGGCAACTGCGGCGGCCGCCGATGGTGGGTGGCCTGTTCGTACGCGTAGGCGAGCTCAATGAGCCGGCCTTCGCTCCAAGCAGAGCCGAAGATCTGCATGCCGATGGGCAAGTTCTCGCCGACGAAGCCGATGGGCACCACGACGACCGGCCATTGCGTGGCGCTGCCAATGTGGGTGAGTGGTCCACTGGGCGTCTGGCCGCGATTGCCATTGACGACCGGTGGATAGGTCCAGACGGGAAAGACAAGCGCCTCGACCTCGGCTCGATGCATGGCCTCGCGAAAAGCCTCGCGGTAAAGCTGCTCGTCCTTGCGACCCTGGACGGTCTCCGGATCGTCCTGTGGACGAGTCTGGCACGCCGCGATCTCGGATATCCGCTCGCGGTGCAAGGGATGAGGGCGTTTGCCCTCCGGAGCATCGCGTAGTTCCGCGACACTCCGGACCGGGAACGTCCGGCCCTCGAACGCAAAGAAGCGATCCCAATCCGCACGCGAGGTGGCCACCGTCTGCGGCGGCACCGGGAACTTTTCGAACCCCGGCACTTCGAACTCGTGATCGAGCACGGCGCCCGCGGAAGCGACATCGCGGACGGCTTGCTCGAACAGTGCGCTGACCCGCGCATCAGCGCCAAATGACAGACGGAGCGACTGGCGAAAGACGCCAATGCGCGCGGAGCGCAATCCTTCGCGACTCAGAAACGACGTGTACGTTTGCGGAACGTGCGCGTCCGCGTCCGCAGTGCGCGGATCAGCCGGATCGCGACCGACGATGATGTCGAGCAGGCGCGTGGCGTCCTCGACCGTGCGCGTCATAGGACCGGGTGTATCGCGCTGGCTGTCCAGCGGCGCCATGCCCGTACGGCTGACCAGTCCGACTGTCGGTCGAATCCCGACCAGGTTGTTGATCGAAGCCGGCGCCCGTACGCTGCCGCCCGTGTCTGTCCCAACGCCAACGGTGCCGAAGTTTGCCGCCGCGGCGACGCCCGTTCCGCCACTGGACCCGCCGCTCGCGTACGCGGTGTTGTATGGGTTCCGCGTGAAGCCGGGGATGACGGAGTTCACAGTATCGGCCAGACCCATCGACAACTCCGAAAGCGATGCTTTCGCGAGGATGATGGCGCCCGCGGCGCGCATACGGTCGACGATGAAGGCATCGCGCGGTGGGACGAAGTCCCTGAACAACGCGACGCCCGAGGTGGTCGGCAGGTCGCAGGTGTCGAGTTGTCTTTGACGATGATCGGGATGCCATGCAGCGGACCGCTGAGGCTCCCGCGCGTACGCAGCTCGGAGTCTAGCTGATCGGCAACTTCCAGTGCCCGACGATTGACGGCGATGAGAGAGTTCAAGTACGGGCCGCGACGGTCATACGTGTCGATGCGATCGAGGTAGGTCTGTGTCACGACGCGCGCGGTTGTACTGCCATCCAGATAGGCCGCGTGCAGTTGTGCGATTGTGCATTCCAGGACATTGAATGCCATGGCGCTCGGGATTGTAGGGCGAGACTCGCGCTGCTCAGAATCGGCTACTTCTTCTCTTTCTTGGGCGGCAGTGCGCTCACGTAAGCCAGCGATCGGCCGACCCACTGTTTCGCTTCTGCCTCTGAGAACGAGGCAGGCAGGCTAACGCAGCCGCCCATCGGACGTTCGGGCGGGCCAAAAGGTCCACCGCCCACGGCCGATAGTTCGCCCTGCCCCGCGGCATCGAGCTTTATCCCGATATCCGCGCCGAACATACCCATAAACATGTTGTCGTTCACAAATGCGCCGAGGTTGCCGAACATCGGCTTGACCGTCACGCGCGCATCCGCCGGTACGAGTGATTCAAACCGCGCCTTATCCGCCGCGGTGGGCTTCGGGATCTGCATAGGTTCACCGTATCGCGTCTGCGCCCGCCGACAAACCGCCGGACGCTCGGCATCGTATCTTTAGGCACGTGGCCGTCAATCGTTCCGGGAGCGGCGCGATGAGCGTTGATCGACCCACGCGCGTCGCCGCCCTGGGCTTGCATCACGAGACCAATACCTTCTCGTCGTTTGCCACCACGTACGAGTCGTTCAGCACGTCGAGTTACGGTGGTCTGCTGCGCGGCGCCCAGATCGAGGAACACCAGCGCTCCTCGCACTCGACCTTTGCCGGCTATACCAGGCCGCCGACGAATTCGGCTTCGACCTCGTGCCGCTGCTCTTCGCGGTCAACGCACCTGCTACGGGAACGCGGACCATGGGACGGTGTGCTCCTCAACCAGATGGGAGCTGCAGTGTCGGAGGACTTCCCGGACGTCGACGGTGAAGTGGCAGCTCGTACCCGCGCGGTCGTCGGCCCCGATGTCCCGGTGGTGATGACGCTCGACCTGCACGCCAACCTGTCACAGAAGATGGCCGAGCATACCCAGGCTATCGTGGTTTATCGCACCAATCCACACATGGACGCCAGCGAGCGGGCGATCGACGCGTGTGAGATCCTGGTGCGGACCATCAAGGGCGAGATCCGGCCTGTCAGCGCGCTCGAGATGCCCCCGATGGTCATCAGCATCCTGCGCCAGGACACCCGCGAGGAGCCGATGCGCGGTGTGATGGCGGACGTCGAGGTGGCCAATCGGCGGCCCGGCATCATCCACACCAGCATGGGTCAGGGTTACCCTGGGCAGACGTTGAGGAGATGGGTGCTGCGTTCTACTCGCTGGCCGGTGGCGATCTACCGGCGGCGCGCGCGGCCGCGGGCTGGATGGCGGAGCGGGCCTGGGCGCGTCGCGCTGAGCTTGCCACCGCGCCGACATTCACGCCGCGCGAGGCGCTCGAGCACGCCACGCGCGCACCACGCGGGTCGATCCTGCTCCTGGACGTCGGCGACAACGTGGGCGCCGGCAGCGCTGGTGACACGACGTTCATCCTGGCCGAAGCGCAGCGGCTTGGTGCGCGAAGCTTGCTGCAGACGGTGCGCGATCCCGAGGCCGTCGAAGCTCGTGTGGCGGCCGGCGTTGGTTCGATGGTCACGCTGTCGCTTGGCGGGAAAACCGATGCACTGCACGGCGAGACCGTCACCGTGTCGGGCTACGTTCGCCTGATCGCGGACGGCAGGTTCGAAGAGCCAGAGCCCATCTACGGCGGCTTCCGCTACTTCAACAACGGGATATCGGTCGTTTTGCTGCTGGTCAACACCGCGGGCGCCGCGTCGGCGGACCTGTCGACCTTCGCGTATCACCGCCGGCGGCGGCCGCCTACCCGTCCGAGCCCGACGCGACGTACCCGTGATGCGCACCGAGATGAACGTACCGGCGCGCTGGTAGCAATTTACTGCAGCTCCTGGACTGAGCCGTCGCGGCGGAACTCGATATCGCGGTCGAAGCTGCGAAGGAACCGGCGATCGTGGGACACGGCGATCACGGTGCCGGCATACTCGGCCAGCGGGCGCTCGGGCGGCGCGGCGAGGACATTCGCAACGACCCGGACTTCACACTGCGGTTGTCGGACCGCAGCGCGGAAGCGATATCCGTGTCAGCAGTCGCGGACCCTGAACCAGCCGCTCGACGAGCTCCTCCCAGCAGAGGCCCTGGTCGCCGAAGAGCGGCTATCTAGGGAGTCAGGCTTCCTGAAG
>WNGF01001597.1_pt1 | contig 34866 bp, 33 predicted proteins | sample 5400641 | NCBI WGS metagenome assembly WNGF01 (sample SAMN13153371, study PRJNA577476) | soil metagenome | isolation source: 80 cm soil or saprolite under grassland replicate 2 | place: USA:California | collected 2016-06-15 | reverse complement strand
CTGCTTACGCCGAGGGTGTCAATGCGTGGATCTCGTCGATGCGAACGCGCGACCTGCCCATCGAGTACCGGCTGCTGAACGTGCGACCGCATCAGTGGGAGCCCATCCATTCGTTCTACTTCTTCGGTCGAATGGCGCACACCCTCGGCTTCAACGATGCATCGCTCAGACGCCTCGCAGCGCAGGCTAGAGTAGGGAAGGCAGCGGCCGATGCGCTCTATCCGGTCAACAGTCCGATACAGGAGCCGATCCAGCCTAATGGACTTGGACGTCCGCGCTACGCTTTTGCGCCCATTCCGGCGCCTGGTTTGCCCGACAGCGTCGCGCTCCTGGCGCTCGACGCTCGCTCCAGATTAGCGAGATCGTTCGCCATTGGCGAACGCAACGACGACGGCGACGCGATCGGAAGCAACAACTGGGCTGTCGCCCCAAAGCGCAGCGCTTCCGGTCACGCTCTTCTCGCCGGCGACCCGCACCTCGATCTCACTCTCCCATCTGTCTGGTACGAGATGCACATCGTCATTCCGGGCCGCCTCGACGTTGCGGGAGTGGGATTTCCCGGCGTTCCTGGCGTGATAATCGGATTCAACCGTGACGTCGCGTGGACCTTTACCAACACCGGTTCCGACGTAAACGACTATTACGTCGAGACCGTAGACGACGACGCGCACCCCGCGAGATATCGTCTCGATGGACGTTGGCGTCCGCTCGAGAAGCGCGTCGAGGTTTACCGATCGAAGTCGGGAGAGATCTTGCGTGTCGACACCGTGTGTTACACGCACCGGGGGCCGATGACCCGACAATTGGGGAAGTGGATGTCAATGCGGTGGACTGCGCTCGAGCCGTCGCGCGAGACCGACAACTTCCTTCGTCTCGGATACACCCGGTCTGCAATCGAGTGGCTCGACGCGATGCGTGACTTCGTTGCTCCGACTCAGAACGGACTCGTTGCGGATCGGAGAGGGAATATCGCCATTCGCTCAAGTGGCGCTTACCCGATTCGACCGGCTGACGGACGCGGTGATGTCGTTCGCGACGGCAGCACTTCCGCCAGCGATTGGAGAGGGAATCTTCCGGTAGAGCATTATCCGTTTTCCGTCAACCCGCCGCAGGGCTTCCTCGCTTCCGCGAATCAGCAGCCGGTTGATCCACGGGAAAACGCAAGCTATATCGGTTCGAACTGGTATTCGCCATGGCGCGCGCTGCGCATCAACTCCCTGCTTCGCAGCGACTCCGAAGTTACAACTGATGACATGCGGCGCTTTCAAACGGACCCGGGCAGCGCGCGCGCCGATGCATTCGTTCCGGAGCTGCTTGCAGCGGCGGAGCGTGAGCGACGAGCGGGCCGCAGCGACGCGGCAATAGACAGAGCCGCCAGGCTTCTCACCCAGTGGGATCGCCGCTATACGAAAGACAATCGTCGCGCGGTGCTGTTCGAAGCGATCATGGAGGAGCTCAACGCTGCCACGTGGGACGAGCTGCGTCCCGATTCACTTCTCGGGGCCAAATCGCGTGTTGCACCGGGATTTCCCGAAACGCAAATACTTCTCGAGCTGATGAAGGATTCGTCGAGCGCCTGGTGGGACGATAGCGAGTCTGCGAACCGCGCTCGCAAAGGCGGAGCACATGCATGGAAGCGCCGACGGATCGGGATGGAAATGGTCGAGCGTGAGACACGCGAACATCTACCACCTTCTGCGTCTGCCTGCGTTCTCGAGGTTGGATCTACCGGTGCAGGGCGGTCCGGGTACGCTGAGTCCATCCGGCGGACGCGGCACGCAGGGGGCGAGCTGGCGGATGGTGGTCGAGCTTGGCCCGCAGATGCGAGCTTGGGGAACGTACCCTGGAGGGCAGTCGGGGAATCCTTCCAGCGCGCGCTACGCGGATCGCCTACCAAATTGGCTCAGCGGGCGGCTCGATCCGATTCTGTTTCCGCGATCCCCCTCGGAGCTGAGTCCAAAGCGAGTGACCTCGGTGGTCACGATGGTGCCCCGCTGATGCTTCGCAACATCCTGAAGTTTCTCCTCATCTCCGAGCTGTTCGCGGTCACGACCTTTGGTCTCGGATGGTGGAGTGTTCCGATCGTCGCCACGATCCTCGGGCTTATCATAGATCGCAATGGAAATGGAGTTGCCTGGGCGACGTGGTGCGCCACTGCCGGATGGGTGGAGTTGCTGGCGGTTGCCGCCGCACGGGCTCCCATTGGACAGGTTGCGAATCGGCTCGGTGGTGTCTTCCACATTCCGGCAGTTGCTCTCTTGGCGGTGACGATCGCGTTCGCCGCCCTCCTCGCGTGGTGCGGAGCGACACTCGGCACGGTTGTCAGGGGCAGACAACCATCGCGGATAGAATCCACCGTGCGTCCAGAGCCAACCGCAGCCGCCTCGCCCATTGCGGGAGCGCCAGCCGCGTGAACGCGACGACCGTGAGATCCCGCGATGTCATTGGAGATTATCGGCGTACCAGCAGCTACGTCGTGGACCTCCGCGATTCGCCGCCCGACGTATTCGAGGACCTGAGTGCCACCGACTGGTCGCGTCTCACTTGGCGCGATGTCGGTCGCCCGTACCGCGTCGAGAAGTGGGCGGAGGGACGCGTCATGTGGGAGCGAGAACACGGTGCAGAGATGCCGGTGAAGGAAGGCTGGAAGCACTTCAATCGCAACTTCCACCAGTTCTTCATCAGAGATCTTCCGAGAGACCAGGCTCGCGCTCGCGACGATGTAGTGTCGAGTCTTGCGCGGCTCGATGTCGCCGGTGCCAGAGAAGCATTGGAGGAGCTACTGCATCTCGCTGTTTGGAATCGTGTCCATCGCGTGGAAGACGCAGTGTGGGACCCCCGTGGAAAGCGGGCTCTCTTCTCAGGGCTCGACGTCAAGCGTCCACGAATCCTTTTCCTGGGCGCAGCGGAAGGATACGAGGCAATGCAGCTGCACGCGCTCTATCCCGGCGGTGAGGCGGTGCTCGTGGATTACGATGAATTCTGCAAGACGGACCGGTTCGGTCTTTTTCCGGAGGCCTATCCGTTTTTGGGCGTGGATCCTTCCACGGGCCACAAGCGCGTCTGGTACCGCGACGAGATGCGGATCGAGTACGAGGTTGCCGACATCCGCGACCTCGGCTACGGTCGCGAGTTCGATGTTGTCGTGAGCATCGGACTGGTCGAGCATTTTCCAGACGAGTACAAGTCGGTGGCGTTCGACTTCCACCGCCGTTTTCTCAAGCCCGGCGGCTACGTGATAATCACTACTCCGAGAAATCAGCTTCGCGGCCGCGCATTCTACTCGATTCTCTCGGACTACATGAACTACGGTTATCGCGAGCTCATGGACACCCGTCAATTGGCGCTATACGCATACGAGAACGGGTTGGAAATTCTGCGCGCCGGATACATCAAGGCACACAACGCGCTGATCTGCCGGCCACGAGCGGCGTAGCCGAACGCGTGTCAGCCCTCGCCGTGTTTTTCGGCGAGCATCTTCGTGGTAAAGCGCTGTCCCTCGGAAATTCGCTCGACTTCGATCGCTATCGCATCCACGGACTGCACCAGCTGCTGAATCTGCGACTGTAGCTCGGCTGGGACTCGCGCGGGTGCGGGTGCGCCTCGCTCGATCCGCTTGGCGATCGCGCGCATGATTGGAAATCCAATTACGCACACCGCGACCATGATGAAAAACGCCACCGCCACTTCTTGTGCGCGAGGCGGAATGTCATTGTTGGGGTCGAATGGCCGCTGAATGGTGATCGCTTGACCCGGCGGGATCGTCACTTGACCGGGTGCCGTGATTACGGTGCGCGTCGCCTCGCGCGCTGCGGCTCGAGCTTCGGCGGTCGCCTGTTGAACCTGTTGGCGTATCTGCTCGCGAAGCTGGTCCCGGGACACCTCTGGTGTTGGAGTCCCCTGGGCGAGACTTAACTTCAACATCGTGACTGCTCCCACAGTGAAGGATCGACACGCCTCTGACAGACAGCCCGAAATGTACCCGTCGCAAATTGGCGCTGCTACGAATACGCACCGTTGGCGGACTGGTTTCATCGTCCGGGCGGGAACTGGAGCCGCGCTCGGCATCTTTTGCGCCTTGTTGGCGGCGGCACTCGGTCTCGGCGAGATATTCGGGTCGAGTGGATATCACCTTATTGGGCCACTTGCCATCGCCGGCGCCGTTATCGGCGTCACACGCCTGCGTCCAGTAGTGCGGATTCTTGCGGGTGCCGCAGCGGCCGTCGTTCTGCTTGTCGCATACACGAACGTCATTGTGCGTCCCGCGCAAGCGCTGATCAGACGCGACGAGATTACTGGACCCGCAGACGCGATCGTTGTGCTCTCGGGTGGAATCACGGCCGACGGAACGCTGCATCCACAGGCAACGGATCGACTGCTGAAGGGACTCGAGCTGTTGGTTCGGGGTGTTGCGCCGACGGTCGTCGTTACGCGCGAAGACCGGAATTTTGGCGGGGTTCGAGTGACGTCTCAGGCCGATCAGCAGCGGATCGCGTCGCTGACGGGCGCAGCCATTGGACGCGTTGTGTACGCTGGCGCGACACAGACTACGAGAGCGGAGGCACTCCGCATTCGTGCCCTGGCACAGAGCGCGGGCTGGAAGCGGATAGTCCTGGTCACTTCGCCGTTGCATTCCCGGCGTGCCTGCGCGGTGTTCGAGCACGTCGGGTTTACAGTCACATGTGTTCCCTCCGAGTCACGAGACTTGGCGGTTGGCCGCATGATTACTGCCGAGGACCGCTTGCGGGCGTTTCAACTGTGGATCTACGAGGTGGCGGGCACCATTCGCTATCGGCAACGCGGATGGCTCTGAGGCCGAAACCGCAACAGATGCGTTCTCGTAGGGAAGCTCTCCAACGCTGATCCGATGACCCCAGTCACTACAGTCGTACAATCGCTCGGCGTCGCTTATGCGGCGGGCATCAACCTTCCGGCCACTGTGGCTGTGCTCGGTATTGCTGACCGCGCCGGCTGGATCGAGCCTCTTCCGGGTGCGCTGCACTCTGTAACGAGCATCTGGATCATCGCTCTTGCGGCGGGGCTGTACGCGATTGAATTCCTCGTGACACTGATTCCCGGGCTGGCGAGCTTTTGGGAGACTGCGCAATCGGTGGTGCGTCCACCGGCCGCAGCGGTGCTCGCCGCCGCGACTGCGTTTCACCTGAATCCGGTATTTGTTGTCGCAGCCGCACTGCTTGGCGGAGGTCTCGCTCTCACCACGCACGGCACAAAACTCGGCTTGCGCTACGCCGTTGACGCCTCACCGGAGCCGGTGACAAACGGCCTTGCGAACATCGGCGAGTTTGCGACCATCTCTTCCATTCTTATTTTCATCTGGAGCCATCCGTATATCACGCTGACGGTCGCGATTCTCGTGCTCGTCCTGCTGATCCTGGTAGTGCGGCGGATTCTCATTACGCTGCGAAAGTTGTTCAGAGGGGAGTTCAGGAAGGGCGCAGTGGCGTAGCTCGTTCTCGATCTCGGCCGGCCGAAGCGCTGCGTGCCTCGCGCCGAGCGCCTCGCTCGCACCAGATTATTCCCCTGATGACGAGCACGCAGCCTTTAACTCGGGGCATCTGGAAGGTCATCGTCGCGTCCTCGGCGGGGACGATGATCGAGTGGTACGACTTCTACATTTTCGGCAGCCTCGCGACTATCCTCGCGACGCAGTTCTATCCCGCGGGAAACGCCACCGCGAACTTCCTCAAGACGCTGGCAACCTTTGCCGTCGGGTTTGCTGTTCGCCCGTTCGGAGCGCTGGTGTTCGGGCGCATCGGCGACATGATCGGCCGCAAATTCGCTTTCCTCGTGACGCTGCTCATCATGGGTGGCTCAACGGCCGCGATCGGCCTGCTGCCTGGTTACCAGCGCATTGGTCTCGCCGCGCCGATCATCCTCGTCGCGTTGCGGCTCCTTCAGGGTTTGGCGCTTGGTGGCGAATATGGTGGGGCCGCGGTTTACGTCGCTGAGCATTCACCTGACGGGAAGCGCGGCTTTTTCACGAGCTTCATTCAGACAACCGCTACGCTCGGACTCTTTGTCTCGCTCGTTGTCATTCTCGTCGTTCGGCGGGCGGTAGGTGAAGACGCATTCAAGGCGTGGGGTTGGCGAATTCCGTTTCTGTTATCGGTTGTGCTGGTCGCCATGTCGTACTACATAAGAATGCGGTTGAAGGAATCGCCGCTGTTCACGCGGTTGAAGGAATCGAATCGCACTTCCGTAGCTCCCATTCGCGAGAGCTTCGGAACCGCGGAAAAGTGGAAGGTGTTCTTCCTCGTTCTCCTTGGTGCCACGGCTGGGCAGGCGGTTGTCTGGTACACGGGCCAGTTCTACGCGCTCTACTTTCTCCAGACGGTTTTGAAAGTGCCGCTTGGCACCGCGTACTTGATCGTCGCGATTGCGCTGCTCGCAGGCGCGCCCCTGTTCATATTCTTCGGATCCCTCTCCGATCGTATCGGAAGGAAATGGATCATGATGGCCGGCAACCTCATCGCCGCCGTTACCTATTATCCCCTCTATCATGCCATGAAGGCGTACTCGGACCCGGTCAATGCGCCGGTGCTGACGCTGCTCGTCTTTATCCAGGTGATTTACGTGACGATGGTATACGGTCCCATTGCGGCATTCCTGGTGGAGGCTTTCCCAGCTCGTATTCGCTACACGTCGCTGTCGCTGCCGTACCATTTCGGCAACGGCTGGTTCGGTGGCTTCCTTCCGCTGATCGCGACCGCGGTTGTGGCGCGAACCGGCAACATCTATGCAGGGCTGGCCTATCCGATCTCTGTTGCGCTGCTGACGTTCGTGGTCGGATCTCTGTTCCTCCGAGAGAGCCACAAGCACAGGATCTGGGACGAGTTCGAGACGCCGGCAGAGGCGGCCTAGGCACAGAGTGCGCGCGCTGGCTGTGGCCGCAGCGTCATTGTTCTTCGCCGATTTGGCGTCTGACGCAGGAAATGCGGTTAGTACGCGGAATCGTTCGGTTTCCGTCTCGGGCGCATCGAGCCAGCAGCAAGGGTCGCTTGATTCTCTCCGCGACAGCATCGTCGCCCGAATTGGTCGCTCGCCGGCAGTAACCATTGGACTTGTGTATCACGATCTCGAGAGCGGTGACTCGCTCGCGCTGAACGCTGACACCGTGTTCCACGCCGCGAGCACGATGAAAATCCCCGTCATGATCGAAGTTCTCCGGCGATCCCAGGACGGCGGATTCGGTCTCGATCAACCCCTTCTCCTCATCAACGAGTTTGCTTCCATCGCCGATGGTTCCTCTTTCTCGCTCGATCCGAAGGAAGATGGAGACACCGTTCTGTACCAGCGCGTGGGTCAACGGGTCCCCGTGCGTGAGCTGATGCAGCGGATGATCACGCTGTCCAGCAATCTCGCGACCAACGAGCTGATCGCTCTAGTCGGCGCGGACCGCGTGACCGAGATGGCGCACCGTCTTGGTGCCGCGCACATTCAGGTCCTTAGAGGTGTCGAAGATCAGAAGGCATTCGATGCGGGGCTGCTCAACACGACCACCGCGCGCGACCTTGCCGTCCTCCTCACGGCAATCGAGACTGGTCGCGTGCTGTCGCACGAAAGCTCCTCGCTCATGCGTGACATCCTCCTTGCTCAGGAATTCAACGACAAGATTCCCGCGGGCCTGCCTCCCGGAACCCGTGTTGCGCACAAGACCGGAGAGATCACCGCTGTGTCGCATGATGCCGCGATCGTCTATCCGCCTGGTCGCCGACCCTATGTATTAGTGGTGCTGACGCGTGGACTGCGGAATGCAGCGGAGTCCAGTGCGCTGATTGCGGATATTGCGCGACTGGTACATTCGCGCACGGTGACACATTGACGCGCGTAGCGTTCCTCGGGCTCGGCGCAATCGGTGCGCCGATTGCCTCACATCTCGCGCCGCCATCCTTCGACCTCGTCGTCTGGAACCGCACCCGCGAGAGGGCGAAAGGGTTCGTCGCCAATCATGGCGGGCATATCGCTGACTCACCTCGCTCGGCGGGAAAGAACGCTGAATTTGCGATAACCTGCCTGCCGTCGTCTCGCGAGGTCGATCAGGTCCTTTTCGGTGACGACGGTCTCGCCGCTTCGCTGGCTTCCGGCGCAATACTGATAGACTGCACTTCCGGTGATCCGGGCGCATCGCGCCGCATCGCGACGCGCCTCGCGGAGCAGGGCATAGACTTTCTCGACGCGCCCGTGAGTGGCGGCGTCACTGGAGCGATCGCCGGAGCTCTCACCGTAATGTGTGGCGGCGATGAAGCGGTCTTTGACCGATGTCGGCCGGTGCTTGAAGCGTTCGGAAAGAAAATCGTGCGGTGCGGCGGCGTCGGTGCCGGTCACGCTGTGAAAGCGGTCAGCAACGCGCTGCTCGCGGTCCACATCTGGTCCCTCGGTGAAGCGCTGACGGCTCTGGCGAAGCTCGATGTGAATACAGCCGTCGCGCTCGACGTAATCTCCGCGTCAGCCGGACGGTCCAATGCATCTCAGAATCTCTTTCCCGAGCGCGTCATGACGAGGGCGTTTCCGCGTACTTTCCGCCTCGCTCTCCTCGACAAGGACATCGGGATCGCTGCGACACTCGCCGAAGAGGCCGGCGTCTCGGTTCCCGTCATCGAGCTGACTGCCCGGCTGATTCGCGATGCCCACGCGGAGCTCGGCGAAGAAGCGGATCACGTCGAAGCGGTAAAGGTAATCGAGCAACGGGCCGGAGTTCGGGTCTCCTAGCGCAAGAAGTCTTCAATTGGGTCGGGCACCCGACCATATTTGACCGCCGATGCCTGCCCGGACAACAGAACAGCAGACCATCCTTGACGAGCGAGCCGTCGAACGGACGCTGAAGCGGATGGCCGACGAGATAGTGGAGCTGAACAACGGTACCGCCGACCTCTTCATCGTCGGAATTCAGCGCCGTGGCGTGCAGTTGGCAGGGCGCATCGTCTCCCTGATCGAAGCCAGCGATGGAGTCGAGGTACCGCAGGGCTCGCTGGACATCACCCTATACCGCGATGACCTCCAGACGATTGGCCCGCGGCCCGTCGTCGGTCCAACGGAGCTCGGGTGGGAGCTCGACGGCATGCACGTCGTGATCGTAGACGACGTTCTCTATACAGGTCGAACCATTCGCGCCGCGCTGGATGAGCTCGCTGACTTCGGCAGGCCTTCCCGGATTGCGCTCGCGGTTCTCGTCGACCGAGGTGGCAGAGAGCTTCCAATCCACGCCGACATTGTCGGCAAGCGAGTTGATGTCGAGCCCGGTGCTCGGGTGGACGTCCTGTTGGAGGAAGTGGATGGCCGCACAGCGGTCGTTCTCGTATCGGCCGCAGCCGAAGAGGAGCCATGACAAGCGCGCTCGGCAAGGATCTCCTCGGGCTCGAGGCACTGTCGGCCGATCAGATACGTCTAATCCTCGACACAGCCGAACCGTTCAAGGAGATCAGCGAGCGGGCGATAAAAAAAGTGCCGGCGCTCAGAGGCTCGACGATCGTCAATCTCTTCTTCGAGAGCTCGACACGTACGAGAATATCCTTCGAGTTTGCGGAGAAGCGGCTCTCAGCCGACACCGTGAACGTCGCCGCTACGGGCTCCAGCGTTCTCAAGGGAGAGACGCTCGTCGACACCGCGAGAAACCTCGAGGCGATGCGAATCGACATGGTCGTCATCCGCCATTCCGCATCTGGCGCGGCACATTTTCTCGCCGAGCGGATTGAGTCCAACGTGATAAATGCCGGCGACGGGACGCATGAACACCCGACCCAGGGCCTTCTCGATCTGCTTACGCTTCGCGACCATTTCGGAGAAATCGAAGGCAAGCGAGTCTGCATCTGCGGGGACGTCCTCCATTCAAGGGTTGCCCGCTCGAACATCTGGGGCCTCACCAAGCTGGGGGCGGAGGTTGCGGTGTGTGGTCCGCGATCGCTGCTGCCCGGCGCGATCGGCGAGTTCGGGGTAACTGTCTTCGACCGCATCGAAGAAGCGATTGAATGGGCCGACGCGCTCAACGTCCTCCGGCTGCAGCTCGAGCGCATGACCTCAGGCTACATCCCGTCGAGTCGCGAGTACAACCGGGTGTTCGGTGTTACACGCGAGCGCCTCGATCGCGCGGGGCGCGACATCCTGATCATGCACCCGGGCCCGATGAACAGAGGCGTCGAGATTGATTCCGACGTCGCTGACGGTCCGCAGAGCGTCATTCTCGATCAGGTCACGAACGGCGTGGCCGTCCGGATGGCGGTGCTTTATCTCCTCGCCGGCGGGCGGCCCGAGCTCGCCGAGGCCGCAAAGGGCTCGAGCGGGCGACGAGGCGGCGAGATGCCGGAGGCAGCTTGACCTCACCGCGTCCTCTCCTTCTCACCGGCGGGCTCGTCATTGATCCGTCGCAGGATCTCCAGGATGTCGTTGACGTTCTGCTGGAAGACGGACGCATCGAGGCAGTAGGCTCGGACCTTGGCACGCCTGATGGAGCAGAGGTTTTGGATTGTGAAGGTCTCGTCGTTTCGCCGGGACTCATTGATGTCCACTCCCATCTTCGTGAGCCCGGCAGAGAGGATGTCGAGACGATCGCCACGGGTGCCCGCGCTGCCGCTGCCGGCGGCTTCACCGCAGTCTGCGCGATGCCCAACACCGATCCCGTCACCGACAATCAGGCGGCCGTCGGATTCATTATCCGTCAGGCCGGCCGGGCGAACGGGTCACGCGTGTATCCGATCGGCGCGATCTCTGTGGGGCAGCGCGGGGAGATGCTCGCCGAATTCGGTGAAATGGTTGCAGCCGGCGCTATTGCAGTGAGCGACGACGGCCGGCCGGTAGTGAGCGCGCAGCTGATGCGCACCGCGCTCGAATACTCTCGGTCGTTCGGCATTCCGGTGATCGATCATTGCGAGGAGCCGACGCTCTCCGCCGGCGGGACAATGAACGAGGGAATCGTCAGCGCGCGACTCGGGCTGAAGGGAATTCCTTCTGAAGCCGAGGAGATCATGGTGATTCGTGACATCCTCCTCGCCAGACGCACCGGCGGGCACGTGCATCTCGCCCACCTCAGCACCGAAGGCTCCGTCGAGCTCGTCCGATGGGGGAAGGAGCGTGGAATCAACGTCACCGCGGAAGTGTGCCCGCACCATCTCACTTTCACCGAGGACCGCGTTGGATTGTACGACACCAACGCGAAGATGAATCCGCCGCTACGCACCCGCGCTGACGTGGAGGCGCTTCGAGACGCGGTGCGCGACGGGACGATCGACGTGATCGCCACCGACCACGCTCCTCATCATTACGACGAGAAGGAGCGCGAGTTCGCCTACGCGCCGAATGGCATCGTCGGACTCGAGACCGCGCTTGCAGCGTGCATCACGGTGCTGGTCGAGCCTGGAATCCTCGACATCTCCGCGCTGATAGAAATAATGAGCGTCGCTCCCGCACGCATTTTCCACCTTCCCGGGGGTACCTTAAGGCGCGGCGCCGAAGCTGATGTAACAGTGTTCGATCCCTCGGCTCGATGGACTGTTGATCCGTCGGAGATGATGACGAAAGGGCGAAACACTCCGTTCGCGGGTATGACACTGGCCGGCCGCCCCACCTGGACAATCGTTGGGGGCAGGGTGGTTCACCAATGGAAGGGATCCGGCGCTACAGTCGCGCGCGCGCCGGCAACGATTTAGGGGAAACGATGACGAAGGCGAAAACGAACGCTCTCGAAGCGCTGCGCGCGCTGATCGCCGAGCGGCAGCAATATGACCAATGGATTGCGACGCTTCAGTCTAAACGCGACGGTACGCCGGAGCATGTCTTCAATCGCGTCTACGGCGACTATAGAACTCGGCTTGACCGGGTGCTCAGTGAGATCCGCAGTCACGCCGCCGAGCTCCAACTGAGCATCACCACGCTTTCGGCGCGTCTCGGCGAAGTCGCGCGCGATGAGGAAGCGCGGCGGGATGCGATTCAGGAAGCGGAGCTCCGGGCGGCGGTTGGCGAGTTCGGCGCCGATCAGTGGGAGAAGCTTCGCGCCGACGGCGAGCAGGAGCTGGAGCGGATTGCGGCGGACAAGGCGGCCCTCGAGAGCCAGCTCTCCGAGCTCCGCGCCATCCAGAAGCTGACCGATGCGACTGCAGCCGCCGATAACGTAGGCACGGTGCCGATGTCAGAACCTCCTGTCGCCGGCAAACCCAAGCCCGCAATCGAGATCGCGCCATCTTTTTCGGAGAGCCCTGCACCTGCTCCTCCTGTTTCGGTCGAGCCCGAAGCCAGAATCGCCGCCGCCCCAACGTCAGCGGCGCGTGACTCCGGATCCGACTCGCGCGCGACGATGCAGCCTACCCAGCAACGGGCGACGGACAAGGACCGCCAAATCGCCACCGGCTTCTCCGAGAAGAGATCCACGCCCACGCGGCCGGAGCAGAGCAAGACCCTCAAATGCCCGGAGTGCGGTACTCCGAATTATCCGACGGAATGGTATTGCGAGAAATGTGGTGGCGAGCTAGCGACGGTTTGAGAACGGCGCAATGGAACAAAGAAGGGGCGCCTTACGGCGCCCCTTCTTTACTTTGAGCTCTGAAACTACTTCGTCGACTGCTTTGCCATCCGACTCTTGTGACGGGCGGCGGTGTTCTTGTGTATGAGTCCTTTCCTCGCAGCGCGGTCGAGCAGCTTCACAGCGGCGAGCCGCTCCTGGCTGTCGGTATCGTCTGCATTGGCTTTCTTCAGCGCGGTGCGCAGGGCCGAGCGCTGTGCGCGGTTCCGGGCCATGGCGGCGCGGGATTTTCTCATGTTCTTCTTCGCTGACGCGATATTCGGCAAACTGATCTCTCCTCGTCGTGTGATGCCACATTCCAACCGCACGAAAGCTATTCCCGAGGACGCCGAAGTCAATTCGCGCGCGCGCAGCGATCTGCCGCGCCCATCGTGGTTGCGCTAACTTCCAGTCGCCGACAGCATCGACCCTCTACCGAAACGTCTTGGAAAAATTCCAGAGCTTCGTGCTCATTGCGCCGGTGCTGCTCTTCTCGATGGTGGCGCACGAGTACGCACATGGTTATGCGGCGCTGCGGAATGGAGATCCGACTGCCTATCAGCTCGGCCGTCTTACATGGAATCCGGCGAAGCACATCGATCCTTTTCTCACGGTGCTGCTTCCGTTGATGACCTTCCTCACCGCCGGCGTTGCTTTCGGCGGCGCCAAGCCGGTTCCGGTCAATCCGCGCAACTACCGCAACTTCAAGCGTGGTGACATCATCGTCTCTCTGGCCGGCGTGACCACGAACGTCATTATCGCTTTTCTCTGCGTCCCGCTGGCGATCATCGTGGGGCTGATCGGACATCAGATACCGGCATTCGTCGGGCCAGCGTCAATTCTCCAGCTGATGCTTTCCTACGGGATCCTGCTGAATCTCATACTTGCCGCATTTAATCTGATGCCGATTCCGCCGCTCGACGGCTCGCATGTCATGAAGTACCTCCTGCCTCCTGCGTGGGGACTTCAGTATCAGCGTCTCGGCCGCCAAGGGATGTTTCTGTTGTTCGCCCTGCTGGTGTTCGGCCGTCCGCTTCTCAATCTCTGGTTCAAACCGGTTTATCTGCTGTTCGGATTATTCCGCGCTATCCTCTTCCCGTACCTGCTGCCGAATCAATGGGGATTCTGACCCGCGAGAGTACTGACTATCAGGAAGTGTTCGTCGTCGAGCTGACCGCATTCTCGGGTCCGCTGGATCTTCTTCTATCGCTCATCCGAGATGAGCAGATCGACATCTCAGACATCCCCGTTGCCCGTGTCGCCGAGCAGTTTCTTCGAAGGATACGCACGCTCGGGCTCGACGAAGCAGCCGATTACCTGGAGATGGCGGCTCGTCTCGTTCGAATAAAGGCCCAGATGCTTCTCCCTCGACGGGAGGGCGACGAAGCGTGGGAGGACCCGCGAGCCGAGCTCGTTCGCCGGCTTCTGGAGTATCAGCAGGTTCGCGAAGTGGTAGAAGTGCTCGAGCGCCGGGCCGAGGAGCGACGTGGTCGCTTTGCGCGCGGCTACCTGCTACAAAACATGTCATCGCCGGCCCCCGCTTCTGCAGTGCTCGCGCTTTCGCTGCCCGAGTTGTTCGCGGCGGTGGACCGTGTTCTCCGGGTTGCGCAAAAGCCGATGATTCACGATGTCGTGCCCCGCGCTCTCGATGTTGATGGTGCGATCGCGACTGTTCGAGCAGTTCTTGCGATGCGAGCGCGGGCGCGCTGGCGTGATGTCTCTGCGTCCGATGCAGAGCCGTGGCAGGTTCTCTCGACGTTGCTTGCGATACTCGAGCTTGCAAAACGCGGCGAGCTTCGGGTTGTACAGCGCCGCCCGTTCGGCGCCGTGGAGATCACGAATGAGCCCGCTGGCGAAGCTGCTTGAGGCGGCGCTCTTCGCGAGCGCCCACCCGCTGTCGCCGGACGATCTGCGCAGCATGATCGGCGGTGAAGAAGCGACTGCCGCGGATCTGTCCAACGCTGTCGACGAGCTGCGCTGTCATTACGATGACGACGGCCACGGCGTCGAGCTGGTCGAAGTCGCGGGTGGTTGGCAAATACTCACGCGGCCGGAATTCACCGAAGTGATCGAGCGCGCGCAAATTGCGGCGCGACCTCAGCGGCTTTCTGCCGCCGCGCTCGAGACTCTCGCGATCATCGCCTACCGCCAACCCATTGGCCGCGCCGAGATCGAAGAGATTCGCGGCGTCGGGGCGGGCCAGATGCTCAAGTCTCTTCACGAGCGCGAGCTGATCGAAGTGGTCGGTCGCGGCGAAGGCATGGGGCGGCCGCTCCTGTATGGAACCACGCCGGGCTTTCTGGAGCAGTTCGCGCTCCGCCATCTAGGGGAGCTGCCGCGCGCGGACGAGCTAGCCATCGCCCTGCGCGATCCGAATCGTCCCGCCGCCGTCTCTTCTGACAACGGCGACATCGCAAAGCTCCCAACCGAAAAACACCAGAGCTGATGACCGACACGATGCGCATTCAGCGCGCGCTGGCGCGGGCTGGAGTCGCGTCACGCCGTCGCGCCGAGGAGCTCGTTGCTGCTGGGAATGTTCGCGTGAACGGCGAGGTCGCCCGGACCGGACAGAGTGTCGATCCGATTCGCGACGAAATCACTGTCGACGGCAAGCGTGTGGTATTCCAGAGCCAGTTCGTGTGGCTGGTATTGAACAAGCCGCCTGGTGTTCTCACCACACGCGCCGATCCGGGCCGCAGGCGCACGGTTTTTGATCTTGTCCCCGACCACCCAGGACTCACTTACGTCGGGCGGCTGGACTACATGACGGAGGGTGTGCTGCTCCTCACGACAGACGGTGAAGCGGCGCACCGGCTGACGCACCCGAGCAGAGAAGTCGAGCGCACCTACGTCGCGACGGTGAGGGGCGACGGCGCAGGCGCGGCACGAGCCGGGCGCGCCGGTGTACAGCTGGAGGACGGTTGGGTGCGCCCGCGCGAGGTCACCGCGCGGAACCTCAGCCGCGGTTTGTGGGAGCTCGAGCTCACTATTGCAGAGGGTCGGTCGCACGAAGTGCGACGCCTTTGCGAAGCACTTGGGCTCAGCGTTGAGCGGCTGGTGCGGACTCAGTTCGGTCCGGTTCGACTCGGCTCGCTCGCTTCGGGTGCGGTGCGGCAGCTGACGGGCAGGGAGCGCGACATCATTCTCGCGATCACAGGGTAGGAAGCGCAGGAAAAACGAACGAATCGGAGAGCAACGTGGCTACACAGGCACCCCCTGCGGCGGATACATCCCTCATTCACGACGTAGTCGATCAGGTAGGGAAGAGGATCGTCGGGCAGAACTACATGGTCGAGCGGCTGGTCATCAGCATCCTCACCGGCGGCCACGTGCTTCTCGAGGGAGTGCCGGGACTGGCCAAGACGCTGGCGGTGCGGACACTTGCCGAAACGATCAGCACGACGTTTCAGCGAATCCAGTTCACACCGGATCTGTTGCCTGCCGACATTCTCGGAACTCAGGTCTACGATCAGTCCAACGGACAGTTCAGCGTCAAGAAAGGCCCGATCTTCGCGAACATCATTCTCGCAGACGAGATCAACCGCGCTCCAGCAAAAGTGCAAGCGGCGCTTCTTGAGGCGATGCAGGAGAAGCAGGTGACCATCGGAGGAACGACCTATCGGCTCGATGAGCCGTTCCTCGTTCTCGCGACGCAGAATCCGATCGAGCAGGAAGGAACATATCCGCTCCCCGAAGCGCAGGTCGATCGGTTCATGCTCAAGCTGCATGTCGGATATCCGTCGCGTGAGGAGGAGAAGGAGATTCTCCGCCGGATGGCGAGCGGCGACGCGATTCCGGTTCGGCACGTCGCGACTCCACAGGCGATCCTCGCCGCGCGCCGCCGCATCGCCGATCTCTACATGGACGAGCGGATCGTGGATTATATCGTCCAGATAGTTCACACAACGCGCTTCCCTGCGGACGCGGGTCTCAAGGACCTGGCACCGCTCATCGAGTTCGGCGCGAGCCCGAGAGCAACGCTGTCGCTCGCCCAGGCTTCGCGTGCGCACGCTTTCCTGAGAGGGCGCGGGTTCGTGACGCCCGAAGACGTCAAGGCCATTGCCCCCGACGTACTTCGCCATCGCGTTCTCACGACCTACGAAGCGGAGGCCGAAGAGGTGACCAGCGACGCGATCGTGACTCGCATCCTGGACACCGTCGCGGCACCGTGAGTCCACGACGGATCTCAATCGGCAGACGGCGCGGGGGAGCCGACCCCCTCGCTCGTGAGCATGCAATGCTCCGATCTCGGCCGTGGGGGGATCGTGAGTCGAAGCGACGGCCAGCTCCGGAGCCGGCACCCGCCCACGCCGGTGGCGAAGCAATCCGCAAGGGTGTGCCGCCGGAGATCCTGCGGCAGGTAAAGCTCATTGAGCTTCGTACCCGCGGCCTCGTCAACTCGCTCTTCACCGGTGAATACCGCAGCGTGTTCAAGGGACAAGGGATGGAGTTCTCCGAAGTCCGTGAGTATCAGCCGGGAGACGAAGTCCGTACTATCGACTGGAACGTCACCGCCCGCATGCGGCGGCCGTTCGTCAAACGGTACATCGAGGAACGCGAGCTCACGGTCGTGCTCGCTGTCGATCTCTCCGGGTCGGAACGGTTCGGGACGGTCCAGAGATTCAAGAGCGAGCTTGCCAGTGAGCTCGCTGCCGTGCTCGCCATGTCCGCCGTGCGCAACAACGACCGCGTCGGCGTGGTGTTGTTCACCGACCGTATCGAGTACGTGCTACCTCCCCGCAAGGGACGGAAGCATGTCCTCCGCATCATCCGCGATCTCCTGTCGTTCGAGCCACAGGGGAAGGGAACCGACATCGCGGCGGTGATCGATCATTTGGCCCGCTCGCTGAAGCAGAAGACGATCATTTTTCTCATCTCAGACTTTTTCGCGGAGAACATCGAGCAGCCGCTCAAGATCCTCGCTCAGCGTCACGACGTCGTGGCAGTAACGGTTGATGATCCGAGTGAGCGCGAGCTTCCCGATGTTGGACTGGCGCGATTCGTGGATCCTGAATCCGGCATCACTATCGAGATCGACACCAGCTCGCGCTCCGTACGGAACGATTACCAACGGCAAGTATCCACCGAGCGCGAAAGCAGAAAACACCTGCTCCGTCGACTGGCAATTGATGAGGTCCCCGTGAGAACCGACGGGAACTACATCGAGCCGCTTCTCCGCTTCTTCCGTTCGCGCGAGACACAGGCGCGCCGCAGATAATGAAAGCCGGTCGGTTCGTCGCTCGGTGTCTGACGATTGTCTCGATCGCGACGGCTGCCGCGTCGGCGCAGCAGCCCGCACCATTCCCGCCGGCCCAATCCTCGGCTCCGGCGCCACAATTCGACGTTCGGCTCGGGGTTCAGATCCGTCCTGACACTGTCACGGTGGGTCAGCGCTTCATCGTGGTATTACGAATCGTAGCTCCCGCCGGCTCGATCGTTCGATTTCCGGAGTCGCTCGATTCCGCCGCGGCTGCGTCGACGCTGGCACCCCGGCTTTCCGGCCGGCCGGCGATCGACTCAGCTATCGTCGGTGGCTCGCTGACGCGCTCAGCGGCTTACGCCTTCACTGCCTGGGATGTCGGCTCTCAGCCACTCGGGCTCGCGCCGATTGCCGTCGAATACAAGGGCAGTGTCGGATACGTGTCGCTTGCAGGTCGACACGTCATCGTGCGATCCGTTCTACCGGCCGACACGACTCTCTTGAAACCGAAGCCCGCACGGCAGCCGTTGCCTCTGCCTTCCATTGACTGGCGTCCGTTGATCGCCGTTCTCGCCGCCATTGTTGCAGCCCTTCTTCTCTGGTGGGCGTGGCGAGCGTGGAAGCGCCGTCGCAACCGTCCGCTTCCCCCGTTCGAGGCGGCCGAGCGCGACTTCGCGCGAATCGAGGCAATGGCCCTCATCGCTGCGGGGCGTCCGGAGCAACACGTCGCAATGATGACGGATGTCGCGCGCGCATATCTTGCTGCCCGCGTCGATGGGGTCCACCGGTCACAGACTACCTCGGAGCTCCTTCGTGCGGCTGCGTCGATTCGCGGCGTCGCTCCCGGTCTCGAGGATCTTCTCACGCGTGCGGACATGGTCAAGTTTGCGCGCGGCCGTGTTACAACTGACGAAGCGACGACGCTCGGAGTGCGGGCGCGGTCGATCGTCCGTTCTGTCGAGGATCATCTTGCTGCACGCGAGCAAGAGACGCAGGAAAAGAAGGCAGCATGAACGTCTTCGGATTGTTCCAGCTCCAGACGCCCGCGGCTCTGGTCCTGTTGCTGATCCTTCCAACATGGTGGCTCTGGCGCCGGCGCTTCTCACCTCCTGCGATTGTCTTTTCGCGAACCGGTGTGCTCGCGCGTGGCCCACGAGCAGGAAAGGGCATCGCCCGAACCATCTTCATCCTTCGCAACATCGCGCTCGCGGCACTGGTGCTTGCGCTTGCGCGGCCGCGCAGCGGAGCGCGGGTGGAAAATGTTACGACGTCGGGAATCAACATTGTTCTCGCGATTGACCTCTCGAGCTCCATGCTCGCTCAGGATTTCGTTCCGAACAACCGTCTCGAAGTCGCCAAGGCGAAGGTCAAGCAGTTCATCCAGGCGCGCACATCGGACCGCATCGGAATCGTCGCCTTCGCCGGCGAGGCGCTCACTCAGGTGCCCCTGACGACCGACTACCCTGTCGTTCTTCAGGCCGTGGATAACCTGCAGGCAGGGCAGCTCGAAGATGGAACGGCAATCGGAACCGCGATTGCTACTGCGGCCAACAGACTGCGTGACGCACCCGGCCGTTCGCGCGTGATGATCGTCGTCACTGACGGCGTCAACAACCGGGGCGAAGTGGATCCGCTGACCGCCGCGAAGGCCGCCGCTGTTTACGGGATCAAGATTTACGGCATCGGCGTCGGCAGCGAAGGATTCGCTCCGGTGCCGGTCGGGCGCACCGTATTCGGCCTTCGCTTCGAGAATCAGCCAGTGAAGATCGATGAAGAGCTCCTCAAGAACGTTGCGGCGTTCACCGGTGGCAGATATTTCCGCGCGCGCGACGCCGCCGCGCTGGAGCGGATATACGCTCAGATCGATCGCCTCGAGCGTGTTCCCGTACAGACGCGCTCATATGTCCGCTATACCGAGCTCTTTCGCTGGGCACTCGGCGTTTCGCTTCTGGCTCTCGTGACGGAGCTTGCTCTGGTCGCTCGAAGGGCGCCCATTCCGTGATCCATCTAACCCGCTTCGTGTCGTGGCCGTGGGCGCTCGCTCTGGCGATTGCTCTCCCTGTTGCTACGTGGTGGATGGTCGAGCAGGCGCGCCGCATCCGCGCGCAACGACTTGCGCACCTCGGGAGCGAGCAACTGGTCGCCCGCCTGACGTCCGGCGCGGTACGAGGCTCACGCGCACGATCCGCTCGCCTCGCGCTCGCCGTTTTTTTCGCCTCAATTGCCTTCGCTGGTCCGCGATGGGGACTTGAACGAACGGTAGTAAAGTCCGCGGGGATAGATGTTGTCCTCGCTCTCGATGCATCCTCGTCAATGCTCGCTCGCGACGAAGCGCCGAGTCGACTCGACAAGATGAAGGACGTGGTCGACCGCCTCCGCGAGCTGTCTCCCGGAGATCGGTTCGCACTCGTCGCCTTCGCCGGCCGCAGTTACGTACTATCTCCGATGACCGTGGACGACGCCGCGCTGAACCTCTATATCGGCAATCTCGATCCTACGATCGTCGGCCAGGCCGGAAGCTCACTCGCCAGTGCAATTCGTCAGGCGACGAATCTTCTGTCCATCTCCAAATCCGAGGCCGAGCGAGCGATCGTTTTGATGAGCGATGGAGAAGGATTCGAGGGCGAAGACGAAGTGATTCAGGAAGCGAAGCGGGCCGAAGATCTGGGAATTACGTTGGTCACCGTTGGATTTGGAACACCGGAAGGCGCGACGATCCCAATCGTTCAAAATGGCACGGTGACGCAGAAGCGCGACGCTACGGGTGCGGTAGTGATCACGCGCTATCACCCGGAGATGTTGCGGGCGGCGGCGGAAGCCGCTCGCGGCAGATTCATCGAGCCGACGAACCCTGATCGCGCTGCCGCCGTGCGTCAGGTGCTGGCGACGCTCCGTACTCAGCAGCGTTCGATCACCAGCGGCAGCAACTTCGGGCAGCGATTCCAACTTTTCCTGGTCCCTGCTTTTCTCCTCCTTGTCATTGACACATTCCTCGCGTCGCGACAGCCGCGAAGGCGAAGCGTATCCCCTGCGGCCACGACGGCTGCCGCGGCGACTCTCCTCCTCGGCGGGTGCAGCTATTTCTCTACTGACCGTGCATCCATCGAGCTGTACAATCGCGGCACACACATGCTGCCGCAGCCCGATTCGGTCGTCGAAGCGATTCCGCTCTTTCACAAGGCCGCAGAGTCGAAGGATCCTGAAGTGAAGTACAGGGCGGGCTTCAATGAAGGCTTCATCCATCTGAATGCCGGCCTTTCGGCAAAGGGCGATTCGGCGACGACTCCGCTCGACAGTGCGCTTGCGGTCTACAAGCGCGTCCTGCTCGGCAGATCCGATGACGGTGACGCCAAGTGGAATTACGAGCTCGCCCTGAGGCGGAAAAAGAGTGGTGGAGGAGGCGGCGGCGGTGGTGGAGGCGGAGGTGGAGCAGCGCCGCGGCCTCAGCCTCAGCCGTCGCAATCACCGGAGCAGGCCCCGTCACCGCGCGCGGTTCCGGGGATGAACGAGCAGCGCGCGGAGCAGATATTGAATGCCATGGAGCAGGAAGAGCAGGACGTGCAGGGCAGGAAGCAGCGGAGAAATGTTCCGCAGCCTCCGCCTAGCGGGAAGGACTGGTAGCAATTGCCGCTGATTTCCGTTCTATCCGCCGAGGTCGCCGATCAGATCGCCGCCGGCGAAGTCGTCGAGCGTCCAGCTTCGGTGGTGAAGGAGCTGGTCGAAAACGCGCTCGACGGCGGCGCCTCTACGATAGACATCACCATCGAGGAGGGAGGGCATCGCTTGATTCGTGTGAGCGATGACGGCTGTGGAATGGACCGTGAAGATGCGTCGCTTGCTCTCGTCAGGCACGGCACGTCGAAGATCCGCACCGCGGCCGACCTTGTTGGTGTAGCCACCTACGGATTTCGTGGCGAGGCCCTACCCGCCATAGCGTCCATCTCGCAGCTCGAGATCGAGACTTCTCCTGCGGATGGCGCCGGCGTCTCGCTCACCGTCAGCAGCGGCTCCGCGACGGCCACGCGCGACGCGGCACGCCGTCGCGGTACCACTGTGTCTGTCGCCCGCCTGTTTCACAACGTTCCGGCGAGAAGGAAATTTCTCCGCAGTGCGCGCTCCGAATGGCGAGCCATAACGGAGTCTGTCGTTGCGATTGCACTCACGCGGCCTGACGTGCGCTTCAACCTTTCGCACGACGGGCGCCCGGCACTCACCCTTCCACCGGTGTCCGGACTCCGTTCGCGACTCGGCGGTATCTGGGGGGGGAAGTACGCGGGAGCGCTTCTCGACGTGGAAGATGTGTCCGGACCGGTGCACGTCTCCGGTCTCGTCGAGCGGCCCGCCGACGTCGGTACGGCAACGCGTCGAGTATTCATCGCAGTGAATGGTCGCGCCGTCCGCGACACGGGGATCGTCCGCGCCGCTGAAGCCGCGTATCGCTCCACGATCTCCGCTGGTTTGAGGCCCTCTCTCTTTCTCGCGGTCACGCTTCCCGGCGAGGCCGTTGACGTAAACGTCCACCCGGCAAAAGCAGAAGTCCGATTCCGGGACAGATGGCAGCTCGAACGAGCCGTAGAGTCCGCCGTGCGCCGTGCGCTCGGCACATTCGACGCGGGCGCAGCAGTCGGCGGCCATCATTTTGCGTTCGCTCCGTCATTTGTTGGAAGTCCAGTCGTTACAGCCGAGCGTGAGCAGGAGGTACTTCGCCCGGGAGGGAATGGAGGCGGAGCGTTGTTCGACGACGCGTCCGAACCGGAGCCGTCGGCACCCAGCTCAATCGCGACCGGGGAGATTCCACCGCTGATTCAGTTCCGCCGCACCTACCTGGCCTTCGAGCACGATGAGGGCCTGGTACTGATTGACCAGCACTCGGCTCACGAGCGAATTCTTTACGAGCAGTTCATGACGGCTCTCGAAACCGGTGGCGTTCCTGCCCAGCGTCTCCTTCTTCCCATCACTTTGCATCTCGGCCCCGCCGAAGGTGATGCGCTCGAGGCGAATCGCGAGTACCTGGAGCGCCTGGGGTTCGAGATCGAAGGATTTGGCGGACACACGCTCATCGTCAGTAGCGTCCCGATGCCGCATCCGCGCTTCGATGCCGAGCGTTGTTTGCGCGAGAGTCTCGATGCGCTCACCGGCGATCGTGTCGCCGGAACCGCCACACATCACGAGCACCTCGCCGCCACGGTCGCATGCAAGGCAGCGATAAAGGCCGGAGAGCTCCTCTCCGACCGCGAGATGCGCTCGTTGTTCGCGGCGTTGCGGGACACGCGTCTGCCCGCGCACGACGTCCATGGCAGGTCAACGATCGTCCAGCTCACGTGGGACGAGCTCGACCGCCGCTTTGGCCGACGATAGGATCCGCGTAATTTGCGGCCCAACGGCGGCCGGCAAATCTGCGATAGCGCTTCGTCTCGCCCTCGAGTACGGTGCTACCCTGATTTCGGCGGATTCCAGACAGATATACCGCGGGTTCGACATCGGAACCGCGAAACCTTCGCCGAGCGAGCGTCAGTCGGTTTGGCATCGCGGCATTGATGTCGCGGATCCGACAGAGCGCTATTCGGCTGCGCGCTGGGCCGACCAAGCGAGCGCGTGGATTGCGGAGGCGGAGGCTGTATCCAGCCCGCCCGTAATAGTCGGCGGTACGGGGCTCTACATTCGCGCGCTCCTCGAGCCGCTGTTCGATGCGCCGCCTCTCGATTCGGCGCGCCGCGCACGTCTTGACAGCTTCCTTTCGACACTCAGCCTGGTCGAGCTTCGTCGCTGGTGTAACGCAATCGATCCGGCTAAGAGCACACTCGGTCGAACACAGCTCGCGCGGACGATCGAGACAGCATTGCTCGCCGGCGCGCGGCTCACTGACCTTCAGACTGAATACAGCGAACGGGGTGGCGGCGCACAACAATTCGTGGCGAGTTATCTCGTCGTTGATCCCGGCGATCTGCTTGCGAGGTGGATCGAGCTACGTGTTGATCAAATGCTCGATAGTGGATGGGCCAACGAGGTGCGATCTCTCGACGGAAACATTCCGGAGTCGGCCCCTGCGTGGAAATCCAGCGGATACCGCGTCATGCGGTCGCTTGTGCGCGGCGACATCGGTTTGTCATCGGCTCGCGCGAGGATCATTATTGAGACGCGGCAATACGCCAAGCGGCAGCGGACCTGGTTCCGCCATCAGCTCGGCCGCGCCGCGGTTACGCGCGTCGATCCGGGAGCTCCGGACGCGGCGGGGATAATCGAACGCTGGTGGAAGGAGTCATCGTGAAGATCGGCATCACCTGCTATCCGACGTACGGTGGCTCCGGCGCGGTTGCAACAGAGCTCGGCATCGCCTTGGCACGCCGCGGACACGAGATCCATTTCATTACATATCGCCAGCCGTTCAGGCTTCCGGCCTTCCTTCCCGGCGTGTTCTTCCATGAGGTGGATGTCGGCCGGTATCCGCTGTTCGAGTATCCGCCATACGACCTCGCCCTCGCAGTGCGCATGCACGAGGTCGTGCTCAGTCACCATCTCGATCTCCTCCATTGTCATTACGCGATTCCGCACGCCACGAGCGCCTGGATCGCGCGTGAGATGCTGAGACAGCAGCGCAAGGATATTCGGCTGGTAACGACTCTTCACGGTACCGACATCACTATCGTCGGCCAGGATCCCTCGTTTCATCCGATTGCAAAATTCTCGATTGAGCGCTCGGACCGGCTCACGGCAGTCTCGGAATTCCTGCGGCGTGAGACGTACAACGCATTCGGCTGTACTTCGTGCGACGTCCGCGTAATCCACAACTTCATCGATCCCACCGTATACAACCGCGATCGATATCCCCCTGCTCTCAAGGAGCAGTTGGGCGCGGACCGGCCAGTGCTCATGCACATCTCGAACTTCCGTCGGGTTAAGCGCGTTCGCGACATCGTTCAGATTCATGCCCGCGTCAACCAGGAAATACCAACTCATCTGGTGATGGTCGGCGACGGACCCGACCGAGTCTCGGCCGAAGAGGAAGCGCGCCGCATGGACGTCACTGATTCGGTTCATTTTTTGGGAAAGATCGACAACGTCGCGCCGCTCCTCGCTTCCGCCGATCTCTTCATTCTCACTACCGAAAGCGAATCGTTTGGCCTCAGTGCACTGGAGGCGCTCGCTACCGGCGTGCCGGTCATCGGCACCAATGCCGGCGGTCTACCCGAAGTGGTACGAGCGGGAGAGACCGGCTACCTCTGCGGCGTCGGAGACGTTGAAGGAATGGCGCGTGCTGCTCTCGGGCTGCTCACCGATCTGGATCGCTGGAAGGCAATGAGCGAGCTCGGCGCGCGTGACGCACGGGAGCGATTCGCCATCGACTCGATCGTAGACCAATACGAGGAGATGTACGTGAGAACGATGGCGATGACGAGCGTCACCGCGTGACCTTCTTCCAGGCACTCGTTCTCGGACTCGTTCAGGGGCTGACAGAATTCCTCCCGGTAAGCAGCAGCGCCCATCTGGCGCTGATGCCGTGGCTGCTGGGCTGGCGAGATCCGGGGCTGGCATTCGATGTCGCTCTGCACTTCGGTACTCTCGTCGCGGTCCTCTGGTACTTCCGCCGCGAGTGGGGCGAGCTGATAGCCGCGGCGATCTCGATCGCCCGGAACCGACGCGTGCAGACCGTCGAGGAGAAACGAGTCGTCTTTCTTATTGTCGCGACAATTCCCGGAGCGATCGGCGGGCTGCTTCTCGAGGAGAAGGCAGAGACTGTTTTCCGCGCACCCCTTCTCACGGCGACTGCGTTGATGGTCATGGGTGTGATTCTGTGGGCGGCCGACCGCGTGTCACGAATGGATCGCCAGCTTTCATCGATGCGATGGCCGGAGGCTCTGCTTATCGGCATCGCACAGGTGCTCGCGCTTGTTCCGGGTGTCTCCCGATCGGGCGCCACCATCACCGCCGGCCGTCTCGTGCGCTTCGACCGTCAGAGTGCCGCCGTTTTCAGCTTTCTGATGAGCATGCCAATTATTGCGGCGGCGGTGATCCTCAAAGGCCCAGACGTTCTTCGACAGAGCAGCCTCGGCGCGGATCTGGTGGTTGGTGTGGTTGCTGCGGCAGCGAGCAGCTGGCTGGCAATCGCCGTGCTGCTGCGGTACGTGACGCGGCACAGCTACGGTGTGTTCGCGCTGTACCGGGTCGTTCTCGGACTCGTCGTGCTGGTGATCCTCTACACCCGTGGCTGACGGCCACAGCTACGATGGATTCGATTCCTCCGAGCTTGCTGCCGAGCTCGAACTGCCGAGCGTGGTACTGCTGGACTCAACGCCGTCAACTCTCGATGTAGCGCACAAAGTCGCGGCCGCCGGTGCTCTCGCCGGAACGATGGTTCTCGCGGATGAGCAGACCGCGGGGCGGGGCAGAAGTGGTGCGCGATGGGTTTCGGCGCGCGGCGCTGGAATCTGGCTTACGATGATCGAGAGGCCGACCGATGGAAGCGGAATCGGAGTACTCTCGCTCCGTCTCGGGATTCGCTGTGCGCGTGCGCTCGATCTCTTCGCGGATGAGCCGATTCGGTTGAAGTGGCCGAACGATCTTTACATCGGCACAGGCAAGCTCGGCGGAATCCTTGTCGAGGCTCGCTGGCGTCGTGACACGCTCGACTGGGTCGCGATCGGCATTGGCGTCAACGTTACCGCTCCACCCGGCGTCGCCAATGCTGCTGGACTCGATCGCGGCACTCCCCGAATCGACGTTCTGCGCGATGTCGTTACGTGCGTCAGAGGCTCCGCTGCTACACCTGGGGATTTATCGCCGCGCGAAGTCGCCGAGTTCGAGAGCCGGGACCTTGCTCTTGGCCGGCGTTGCATCGAGCCGGCGAGAGGAACCGTCAACGGCATCTCCGAGTCCGGAGAGCTGCTCGTTGCGCTCGCCGACTCCGTAGCCAGATTCCGCAGCGGCTCACTTGTCCTCGACCAATTCTCGTGATCGTCGCATTCGACATCGGCAACACCGAGACGACCGTTGGCCTTTTCGACGCCGATCGCGTTCACGCGCATTGGCGTCTGACGACGAACGTGCCGCGAACGCCGGACGAGTATCGGCTGCTGCTGGCCAACCTGCTTGGTGGTGCCGGTGTTGCGCCATCATACATTGTCGGATCCGCAATCTGCTCGGTCGTTCCGCCGGTCACCGGAATCATCGAGGAGGCCTGCATCGCTTTGTTCGGAGCGTCGCCGATTCACATCGATGCCCGCGCGAATCTTCCCGTCCGCCTTGACGTTGATGAACCCCTCAGCGTGGGCGCGGATCGCATCGCGAATACTCTTGCCGCGAGCATGATCTACAGGCGGGATACTATTGTGGTGGACCTCGGTACGGCTACCACATATGACTGCATAACTGCCACGGGCGCATTTCTGGGCGGAGTCATTCAGCCGGGCGTAGTAACATCGGCCGAAACGCTGTTCCGCCGCGCTGCACAACTCGCTGCTACCGAGCTGGTGCCGCCATCGCATGTGATTGGCCGCCGTACGGAGGATTGCATTCGCTCCGGTGTGATCTTCGGCGCCGCCGATTCAATTGATGGCATCGTTCGGCGAATCATTGCCGAATGGGGAGTGGCCGATCCGCTGGTGCTCGCGACGGGCGGCTTGGCTGCGATCCTCGAGCCCATCTGCGAGACATTCGACAAGGTCGATCCATTCCTCACGCTTCAGGGCGTGCGTCTCGGGTACGAGCTGCTCGCCGAGCGCCCTCACCGGACCGCTTGAACTAGCTCCCCGGTCCGGGTAAGTTTCAGCTGTTAGCACTCACGTGAAAGGAGTGCTAACAGCTTTCTTCATTAGAAACCCAATCCAAATCCTCGAGGAGGGATGCTCGATAATGGCCACCAAGACACAGACAAAGGTCACTCCCCTCGCCGACCGCGTCGTCGTCAAGGCGCTTGAGGAGACCGAGCAGATGCGCGGCGGGCTCTTCATTCCGGACACCGCGAAAGAGAAGCCCCAGCAGGGTGAGATCATGGCCGTCGGCCCCGGCAAGTATGAGGACGGCAAGCTCGTTCCGATGACCGTCAAGGTCGGAGACCGGGTGCTCTACGGGAAATACAGTGGCAGCGAAGTCACGATCGATGACGAGCCGCTTCTCATTCTCCGCGAGTCGGATGTGCTCGCGGTAATCAGCTAACCAAAGGCAGGGACAACGCAAATGGCAGCCAAGGAACTTCATTTCAACACGGAAGCGCGCGCCGCGCTCAAGCGCGGCGTCGATCAGCTCGCCGAGGCGGTCAGGGTCACCCTCGGCCCCAAGGGCAGGAACGTGGTCATCGACAAAAAGTTCGGCGCGCCGACTGTCACCAAGGACGGCGTCACCGTCGCGAAGGAGATTGAGCTCTCCGATGCGATCGAGAACATGGGCGCACAGATGGTGAAGGAGGTCGCGACAAAGACTTCCGATCTTGCCGGCGACGGCACCACCACTGCTACCGTGCTAGCCCAGGCGATTTTCCGCGAAGGACTCAAGAACGTCACCGCCGGCGTAAATCCAATGGCGCTCAAGCGGGGCATCGACAAGGCCGTCGCGACCGTGGTCGATGAGCTCAAGAGGATGAGCGTTCCCACCACCGGCAAGAAGGAGATCGCCCAGGTCGGATCCATCTCCGCAAATAACGACAAGGAAATCGGCGATCTGATCGCGGAGGCAATGGAAAAGGTCGGCAAGGACGGCGTTATCACCGTCGAAGAGGCAAAGGGACTCGAGACGACTCTCGAGACGGTCGAGGGAATGCAGTTCGACCGCGGCTACCTGTCGCCCTACTTCGTCACCGACCCCGAGAAGATGGAAGCGATCCTCGAGGATGGGCTGATTCTGATCCACGACAAGAAGATCTCATCGATGAAGGATCTGCTCCCGATCCTCGAGAAGGTTGCGCAGCTTGGAAAGCCGCTGCTCATCATCGCCGAGGATATCGAGGGTGAGGCGCTGGCGACGCTCGTCGTCAACAAGCTTCGCGGAACGCTCCGCGTTTGCGCGGTGAAGGCGCCCGGGTTCGGCGATCGGCGCAAGGCGATGCTTCAGGACGTCGCGGTCCTCACCGGCGGCCAGGTCATATCCGAGGAAGTCGGCTTCAAGCTGGAGAACGCAGTGGTCACTGACCTCGGCAAGGCGAAGCGGATCGTCGTCGATAAGGACAACACTACACTCATCGATGGTGCCGGCGCGGACGACAAGATCCAGGGCCGGATCAAGGAGATCAAGGCGGCGGTCGAGAAGACGACGTCTGACTACGACAAGGAAAAGCTCCAAGAACGGCTGGCGAAAATTGCCGGCGGTGTCGCGGTGATCAACGTGGGCGCGGCGACCGAGAGCGAGATGAAGGAGAAGAAGGCTCGCGTCGAGGACGCGCTGCATGCGACCAGAGCCGCAGTGGAGGAGGGAATCGTTCCTGGCGGCGGCGTGGCTTTCATTCGTGCACAGCCTGCGCTCAAGAAGCTCAAGCTCGAGGATTCTGACGAGCAGATCGGCGTCGAGATCGTGCGTCGCGCGATCGAGGAGCCGATCAGGATGATCGTGCAGAACGCAGGTGCCGAGGGCAGCATCGTGGTCGAGAAGGTACGTCTGTCGAAGGACGGATCCTACGGCTACAACGCGCTCACCGACAACTACGAGAATCTGGTGGATGCGGGAGTGATCGATCCGACAAAGGTTGCGCGTACCGCGCTCCAGAACGCGGCGTCGATCGCCGGCCTTCTGCTCACGACGGAAGCATTGATCGTCGAGAAGAAGGAGCCGCAGAACAATGCACCGGCAGGCGGACCGCCGGGCGGCATGGGCGGGATGTACTAGGCCGGCTACCCGGCAGGAAAACAAACGGGGCTGCGATTGCAGCCCCGTTTCGCTTTCGCGCGCGAATCCAGTCTATTGAACTGGCATCATCACGTGCGCGTACGGCGTCCCCTTCCACATCACCCACGGTGTCTTTCCGGGCGTGGCTGGAACTGACGCCAGCGTTGCGGTGGGTGCGACGACCATTACGTGTGGTCCGACTCTGACCCAGTTGTTCGTCGCCGTCGAGTCAGTGGCGAACGGATCCGTGTTGCTGGCCCCGATGTCACCATGCAGCATGTAGCCAAAACCGACGCTGCTGGTGTTCGGGTTGGTTTTCGCGGCCCATGCCTTCGCCCACTTCTGGAACTCCCGGTCGAGACACATTGGATCCAGCCCCGCCACTCCGCTGGGCCTTGGCGTGCTGGGGTAGCACACCCATCCGTTCGATCCCGCGGCCAGCTGTCGAAACTCTCCGCCCTCTTTCGCGGGCCAATCCATCACCGTCGCGTTGCGACTTACGGAGTCAGGGGCGGCGCTCCGCGCCTCGGCGATCTTGCCTTCATCAGTCGTCGCCGGCGCAGTCGGCATCGGTGCCGCCTTCGCCATAGGTGCGACCGCCGCCGTATCGGTCGCCCCGGCGACTCCCGTGTCTCCGGCCGACGTCGCCTCTTTCTTTTGACAGCCCATCATTGCAACCGCGATAATCAGCCCTGCTGCCGCGTGTCTCACCACGTCGCCTCCTTGTGGGGTGCCGACTTTTACAATGAACAGGTCTGCTTCTCGCTCTGCAAAGGGCCTGCCTGCCGACAAAAAACGGGGCTGCCAGCGCAGCCCCGTTTTTGTCGTTGTTCCCGCGGCGAACTCAGCCCGAGGGGAACGCAGGCGCTGTCTGCTGATCCTCCGGACGCGGCACTCTGATCTTCGGCGCCTGACCGAAGTTGTACTGGAAGGTGAGGAACGTTCCGCGAACTCCGAACTTGCGCTCCGTGACCTGAATCACGTCACCGTTCGACACACGAACCTTGAAGCCGTTCGTGTTGAACGGGTCGACGAACCTCAGGCTCACCGTCGCCTTGTCGTTCATGAATTTCTGACGGAGCGAAATATTGGTAAACCGGAACGCCGAGAATTGGCCCTGCTCGAACTTCTGTGGTGCGCGGTAGAAATGCGCCGCCTGCAGCGTCAGCGTCTTTGACAGCTGTGCTGTCGCATTGATTCGGGCGGCCCACGTAACCGCGTCGGACGTGAGTGCCGACTCGGACCCACCATCAGTCACGATCTTGAAGATGTTGAATCCCGCAAGGCCGCTGAGCCACTTGGCGGGTTTGAACGAGCCGTTGACGTCCGTACCCCACGAGTCACTCGTCGCGAGATTTTGAAAGCTCACCGACGTGACCGGCCGGCTGTCGATCGTATCGCTGGTGTTGATCACCACGCGGAGCACGTCGGTCGTGTGACGGTAGAAAGGCGAAACCTGCAGCGTTCCGAGCTTGCCGCTCGTGTTGTAGCCGAACTCGAAAGCATCCGTGTATTCGGGATTGAGCCGTGGGTTACCGATGAAGACGTTCTGTACGTCGAAGAACGAGGGGAACGGATTCAGCTCCTGCGTCCCCGGCCGGCGGATACGCCGCGAATAGCTGGCCTTCAGCTGAGTCGCGTCGCTGAGCTTGTACAACGCCACTCCGCTTGGGAAGACGCTGGTATAGTGATACGGATAGTCCTGCGCGGGGATCTCGAGCGAAAAGTTTCGACTTGCGTACTCGGTGCGAAGTCCGGCCTGAAGGTCCCACTTGCCTACGCCCTGGCTCAGGACCCCATACGCAGCCTGCACCTGCTCATCGAACTGGAAGTTGTTGCTCAGATCGCTCCGCACCCACAAACCGGTGCCGAGCGCGTCCTTCCGCACCAGATAGTCCCTGTCGAGCCAGCGGCCCGTTCCCTTATAACCACTCTCGAGCTTGCTGCGCTTGCCGAGTGGACGGGTGTAGTCGAGCTGGGCGTTGAGCTGTTGCGTCAGCGCGTCGGTGTGGTCGAGCTCCGCGTCGGTGCGCGCGCCGTTCGAAGGGGCGAATGACTCGCGCCAGAGCGATGTCTGATCTTCGTCGTCGCTGCGATTGTACCGAAGCTCCGTCGAAAGTTCGTGCTTCCTCGGCTCGAACGACCGCTTGAATGCCAGGGTGTAGTCGAACAACAGCGAAGTCGACTTTGTGTCTTTCAGCCGGTCGTATTGGTCCAGCACTGATCGGCTTCCACTGAGCTCCGTGTACGAGCTGACTGACTCATCCGTATTACGACGCCGATTGATTACGAGCGAATTGGTCAACACGTCCCGCTTGTTCAGCTTGTAATCAGCCGTTGTCGTGAAATTGTGGCCGCCATTTCCATTCTGTCCGACGATGTCCTGCTCGGTGAACGACTGCGGAGCGCCGAGAGCCGTCATTCGCTCCCGATCGTTGATGCCGGAGAGACCGCGGTCGTCGGAGTTGTAGCCATAGCTGGTGAACGTAGTGAGCGGCCCGCTCTGATAACCAACGTTGCCCGACGTATTGAATCGATCGGAGTTGGCGCCGCTCACCGTCACTCCTCCGCTCACGCCGAGATCCGCGTTCGCCTTCAGCACGATGTTGATGATGCCCGCCATTCCTTCCGGATCATACTTGGCGGAAGGATTGGGAATCACTTCCACTTTTTCCACGATGTTCGCGGGAAGCTGTTTCAGAAACGAGCCCAATTGCGGTCCGCGCATCGGCGCTGGTCGACCATTAATCTGTATGGCGACATTCTCGTTGCCTCGGAAGCTGACCTTTCCGTCGGCATCAACCTGAACTGCCGGAACCGCCTCGAGAACGTCGCTCGCGTTCGCTGCAGCGGGTGCGACATCCTTTGCCCGATATGAGTTTCGGTCGGGCTCGATCGAGATTACGGGGCGATCGGCGGTGACTTCCACTCCTTGAAGCGTCACGGCGATGCGTGACAAGGCAATGCTGCCGAGCTCGACACGCGGCGAGGTGGGCGCGATCGTGACGACCTGCGTCTTGGGTGCGTATCCGATCGACGTGACTCGCACGTAGTACGCGCCGGGCCGGAGACCCTGAATCCGGAAGGCTCCGTCAGTCCCCGCGATCGCGCCTGCGACCAGCGATGAATCTGCCTTGGCCCGGATCGCGATAGATGCGCGCGACACCGGAGTGTTCGCCTCTGTGGCGACGACCGTACCGAGAATCTCGCCGGGTGCCGACGGAAGTTGTGGCGCCGCACGCGCGGGGCCGGGGTTCTGGGCATTGACCCGGGAACCGCCGACGACGAGGAGGCCGAGAATGACGAACAGAGCGCGTCGCATGAGAAAGCTCTCAACAAAGGAGGTGGAAAGGTTACAGGGACATCATTAATCAAATGCTCCCATTGCGGCCATTACGAGCCCCAGGCCGCCAGGTTTCAGGGCTCTTTCGGGCTTTCAAGAATCTTACAATCCCGACCTTTATCGAGGCGGGAATACATCTGATTACCGGCGATCCTCGAGACTATCGTGGCAGTCGTATTGCACACCTTCAACCCTGGCGCCGATTTCTAGCCGCGGCAGTCGAGAGGTGCGCGCACGACCTCAGGAAAGCGTGCGCAATCTATCCCCGGAGGTTAGATGCTGACACGACTCGTAGGGTTGGGAGCGGTTTCCGTTTTCCTCGCGGCTTGCTCTACGGAGCAGCAGCAGCCAATGCCGACAGAATTCGAGGTGACGGTTCCGCTGTACTTCGTCGGTGGGAACGCGGACTTCAATCTTGGCACTCACCTCACGGGCGACGAAGAAGTATTCACGCCGGCGACAGCCGGCGCGCCGACTCCGGCCGATTCGCGCGGACAAGGCCAGGCGACGTTTCGAGTCAACGCCTTGGGAACGAGCGTCGACTTCCGCCTGATGGCCACGAACATCGAGAACATCACCCAGTCGCACATTCATTGTGGACGGCCTGGCGAGAACGGTCCGATCCGGATGTGGCTTTATCCGAATATCGGGCCCAGCGGCACCGCGCTCACCGTCGCGAATGGCCGCCACGACGGCGTCCTTGCGTCGGGCACATTCAATCCCACCGGAGTAGTCTGTCCGGCGAGCGCAGTCGGCTCGAACATGGCACTACTGGCGGCGATTCGTGCGGGGCTCACTTACGTGAACGTTCACACCAACGATTTTGTCGCGCCGACGAATACCGGACCTGGGGATTTCCCTGGTGGTGAGATCAGGGGCCAGCTCGACCACCCAGCCGGCTCGCAGTAGGAATTTCGAAGACGCAGCGTACGATGGCGGTCAGACGTATCGGCCGACCGCCATCGCAATTGCGGTGAGACTTAGAAGCACGGCCACCCACCGGGAGGCACGAAAAGCGCGCAAGCGCAACGCTTGCGCGCGTGCCAGCTGTGCCGCGCCCTCGGTCTCGGTTGCGCCCACCGCCGATTGCGTCAAGGCAGCGGCCTTGATGACTGATCGGCGCATCACACCAACGCCTATACCGAATGCAACGAACGCCAACGCCGCGCCCGCGCTGTAAGTGATGCCAATCGCCGACCTCATATAAACCGAATCGAACCCGGCTGACACTTTCCAGAGCAGCCACAGGCCGGCCAGAAGGTTGAGAGCGGCGGCGGCCGGCACGAAGTTCAGAAAACCGCGGCGCATGAGAGCCGCTGCGACCTTCCCTCCGTCTGGCCCTGTATCGCGAATCGCGGGAAGCAGGAACGCTGCGTTGAAGATCATCGTGCCGGCCCAGAACACGCCGAGCACGATATGGAGAATCCGGGCCAGCAGAAAAAGAGGATCCACGAGCGCTCCCTCCAGGTTTGCGTTCACCGCGAGCCGGATGCGCGGATTATCCGTCCGTGATCGGCTTATTATCGCGTTTTTCCACTTGAAAGTGCGAGGTCTCGACTGACTAGCCAAGTCCGACGCTACTTGGCATCTTAGGCCGCCGAGCACCTCCGTGCCAGCTTCCCAAAACCTTCCCGACATGGCCTTCGCACGGGTATTCCTTTCACTGCGCACCGCGCTCGCCCTGTTGGTGATCGTCGCCTGTACGATACCTGCTCGTTCCGCGTCGCAATCCACGTCGGTCGGCAATGCACAGCCAGCCGTGACGAATCCGTATGAAAAGGAGCTGATGACTTGGCCGCAGCATTCGATGGATCGGCCGAAGCCGCCCGTCATCAACACCGGTACCCTCGCTGCACCTGTTTCCGCACCGTCCGACGCGATTGTTCTTTTCGACGGAAAGAATCTCAACAAGTGGAGCTCGACGGGCGTCAACGCCGGACCGCCGCAGTGGAAAGTGGGCAACGGCTACATGGAGGTTGTTCCGAAGACGGGAGACATAGAAAC
>WNGF01004098.1_pt1 | contig 34867 bp, 28 predicted proteins | sample 5400641 | NCBI WGS metagenome assembly WNGF01 (sample SAMN13153371, study PRJNA577476) | soil metagenome | isolation source: 80 cm soil or saprolite under grassland replicate 2 | place: USA:California | collected 2016-06-15 | reverse complement strand
CGAGTCCTAGATCCGACCTTGAGCACCGCGGAGAGGGCGGGCGGGGTGGGTGGGGCCTTGGGAAACCCGTCGTAGTACGTCGGGACAGGCGTACCGGCAACCGACAGGCGGGCGGTGGGCCAGACAGTCCGATCGGGTTTCCCAAGGCCCCACCCGCCCCATCCGACCGGTGGATCGGCGGCGATTGGGTCGCCACAGTTTCGAACTGAGACACTACGCTTGTCTGTCCAGGGACGGTCGGACTATACTTCCTGCGCCGCACGGCTGTCGCGTCGAATCCGTGCTCCGAGTGGAGGCTGTGACCGACAAGGGTCTCGCGAAGTTACGGCGTACCTTGGGCGTGGCCTTTCGCCACCATCCCGACTATCTGCGACCGCTCCTCGATCCCGTGGCGGCGCGCAGTGTCCCGTGGGCGAGCGGCGTCGCCCACAGCAAGCGGTTGCTCGAGTACTGGATGGCCGATCGCGAGTTCCGCGCGGCGTTGCCGAACGATCCGGCCGGGACCGTCGCACGCTATGGCTTGCGTGCGGATCCCGAAGCGGTCCGGTTCCTCTGGGACGACGCGTTCCACCGGGACAGGCTGGGCCGGGCGGACTGGACGGCGCCCGAGGCCGTGCAGCAGTACCGGGCGTGGATCGGCGAGAAGCTCCTCTATCGCGAGCTGCTGCGGCGCGAAGGCTGCGCACCCGACGACGTGCGGCATCGCGTCTGGCGTGAACGGCAGATCCGGCGGGGGTGGGGACAGCTGGGCCAGCCGTCCGTCGAGCAGATCATCCATGCCCCGTTCGCCATCGAGCTGTCCGAGGGATGCTCCGTCGGCTGCTGGTTCTGTGGCGTGTCGGCCGAGCGCAAGAAGGCGGACTTCCTGTACACGGACGACAACCGGGCCCTCTGGCGGGACGTGCTGACGGTCCTCCGCCGGGTCCTGGGGCCGGCCGCCGCGAACGGGTTCTGCTACTGGGCCACCGACCCCCTCGACAACCCGGATTACGAGAAGTTCACGCTCGACTTCGCGACGATCTGCGGAAAGTTCCCGCAGACGACGACGGCCCAGCCGCAGAAGCACGTGGAGCGCGTGCGGAGGCTCCTCGAGCTGTCCGCCGATCACGGCTGCGAGATCAACCGGTTCTCGATCCTGTCGCTCGCCATCTTCCGCCGCATCATGGAGGCCTTCACCGCCGAGGAGCTGCTCCACACCGAGCTGGTCGTCCAGAACCAGGAAGCCAGCCTGATGCAGAGCAACTCGGGACGCGCGCGGGGCGCGGCGCAGCTGCAACGCCGGGCGGCCATGGACGTCGACCTCGACCCGCGCTGGCGCGAGGCCCCGGGGACGATCGCCTGCGTCTCCGGGTATCTGCTCAACATGGTGCGGAAGTCGGTGCGCCTCGTCACGCCCTGCGCGTCCAGCGATGCGTGGCCGAACGGATACTGGATTCTCGAGGAGGCGACCTTCACCGACGGCGACAGCTTCGAGACGCTTCTCGAGGGCATGATGCGCCGTCACATGCGCACGGCGCTGCGGGCCGGCGACGTGGCTCGCTTCCGGCCCGATCTCGCCCTGCACGGGCTGTCGGAGGGCATCGAGCTGCACGCGTATGGAGGCATCATCACCTATCGCGAGCCCACGTGTGTTCCCGCCGTCGCCGCCGCGCTCGCCGACGACACGCGATCGGTGGGTGAGATCGCCGTCGATCTCGAGGACCGGTTCGGGCGGCCCGCCGAGGAGACGATGGACGCCCTCAACGACCTCTTCGCCGAAGGCCTGCTCGACGAAGAACCGATCGGCGCCCGCGGTGTGGGCGCCGGCCTGAATCTCACGTCCACATCCCAGCCCGCGCGGCTGGCCAAAGAGGTCACGGCATGAAAGACACCGACAGGAACCGCGCTGTGTTGGCCGAGGTCGTCGCCCGCTCCTGGCGCGAGCCCGCGTTCCGCGCCTCGCTGAAGGCGAACCCGAAGAAGGCCCTGACCGACGCCGGCATGCAGATCGCCGCCAATGTCGAGGTGGTCCTGCTCGAGAACACGCCCACCATCATTCACGCGGTGCTGCCGCCGCGTTCGGACATGGGGCGGTTCCAGGCCCGCGTCGACACGGCGGTGAAGCGGCTACTCGAGATGCCGGACACCATCGAGGTTCGCGTCCACCGCGACAGCGCCACCCGGGTGTTCGTGGTGATCCCGGCGGCGCCGGCGCGGCCGGCCACGGGCGAGCTGACCGACCGGCAGCTCGAGCAGGTGGCCGGCGGCAAGACCGCGGCGGCCTCGTATCAGACGGTGGTCGGCGAGACGTCGGCGGTGCAGTCGGCCGAGGCCGTGACCACCGCGGCCGCCGCACAGGACGTGGCCGCCGTCTCCACGGTGGCAGCCGCTGCGGAGATCGCGGCGGTCGTCGCGGCCGTGACCGCTCCCTGCTTCGTCAGCTGAATCGCGTGTCGCCTACGTGCCCTCGCCCACGCCTCGGCGAGGGCGCGTAGGTGGTCGGTGAGATCGTGTCGTCGAAATCCGTCCCCCGCCTCGATGTGTGCCTCGCGACGATGCCGTACAGCGCCGTCACGCGACCGTCGATCGGGCTGGGGCTCCTCAAGGCGCGGCTCGTCGAAGGTGGGATCTCGTGCGGTGTCGACTATGCGAACCTCGCGTTCGCGGCGTGGATCGGTCTGGATGCCCTGCGTCTCGTGGAGTCGGCACGCCTCGAGACGCTGATCGGCGAGTGGACGTTTGCGGGCGCGGCCTTCCCCGAGCGGCCCACGACGGTGAAGGACATCCTCGGGGCCGTGAACGTCGAACACCTGCGGGACATGCCCGAGCTCGCCGGCAAGCTGGTGGACCTGACCGAGGTCTACGGATGGGTGCGCGAGGTCGCGCCGCGCTTCGTCGACGACACCGCCCGGCGGATCCTCGCCCGTCGCCCGCGCATCGTCGGCTGCAGCTCGATGTTCGAGCAGCACTGCGCGTCGCTGGCGCTCCTGCGCCGCATCAAGACGCTGGATCCGTCCGTGATCACCCTGCTCGGTGGCGCCAACTGCGAGGCCGAGATGGGGTGGTCGACGCTCTGCGAATTTCCGTGGATCGACGTGGTGGTCTCGGGAGAGGCGGACGATCTCGTGGTTCCCCTCTGCCGGCGCCTTCTCGAGGAGGGACCCGCGGTGGCGGCGGCCGACATCCCGCCCGGTGCGCTCGTCCGGGCCCACGCCCGCGCCCGCACGTACGCCCGGGGTCGCGCGCCCGTCCCCCGCGCCGTCGTGGAGCGTTTGGACACCGTGGCCGTGCCCGACTACGATGACTACTTCACCGCGCTCGCCGGATCGTCGCTACGCGGGGACATCTACCCCGCGCTGTCCGTGGAGACGTCGCGCGGATGCTGGTGGGGCCAGAAGAGCCAGTGCACGTTCTGCGGGCTCAACGGCACCGGCATGGCGTATCGCTCGAAGAGCCCGGAGCGAGTCCGCGCGGAGTTCTCCGCGCTGGCAGGCCGCTACGGCGTGACGCGGCTGAACGTCGTCGACAACATCCTGGACATGCATCACCTGCGCACCGTCCTGCCCGCCCTGGCGGAGGGCGGCGCGCCCTACCGGCTCTTCTACGAGATCAAGGCCAACCTGCGACGCGACCAGGTGGCCGTCCTCGCCGCGGCGGGCGTGACGAAGGTGCAGCCGGGTATCGAGGCGTTGCACGACGGCGTGCTCGCCCTGACGGCCAAGGGCAATACCGCGACGATCAATCTGCAGCTCCTCAAGTACGCCCGCGAGCACGGCATCTGGTGCGTGTGGCTGCTGCTCGTCGGCTTTCCCGGCGAGGACGACCGATGGCACGAGGACGTGGCCCGCTGGTTGCCATCGGTGTATCACCTGCAACCACCGACGGCGATCGTTCGCGTCCGGTACGATCGCTTCAGTGTCTACCACCAGCATCCCGACCGCTACGGCCTGCGGCTCCGGCCGTTTGCCAACTATGCGGCGGTCTACCCGGTGACGCCCGAGGCCATGGCGGAGCTCGCGTATTTCTTCGTCGACGAGGGAGCGCCCGCGGGGGCGACGCCGGGCATGCAAGCGCTGGCCCGTCGGGTCGAGGAATGGCGGCGGCTCTTCGCCCAGCCCGTGCGGCCGGTCCTCTGCGTGTCGGACCACGGCGACGCGCTCGACCTCCTCGACACCCGCCCGTGCGCGCCGCGACGCCGGACGATCCTCGAGGCGCTGGATGCCGAGGTATACCGGGGCTGCGACCCGGCGGTCACCGCGGACGAGTTGATCCGGCGGCTCGTGCGCCCGGGCGTGAGCGCCGAGGCGGTGCGGGCGGCGCTCGACCGCCTCGCCGACCTGCGCCTCGTGCTCGAGCTGCACGGCCGGTGGCTCGCGCTCGGCGTGGCCGGCGAGCAGCCCGCGTTCCACGCGCGCGAGGATTCTCCGGGCGGATGGCTGCGCAGCCTCGAACGTCCGCTGGCGGAGTCCATACGCCGGGCGCTGGCGCGGGTCCGCGGGACGGCGCCGGAGCGCGCGGAGCCGGCCATCGCGGTGCCGACCGCGATCGGCGCCGAGGTCTGAGCGCCGTGCGCTCGCGACTGACCCTCGAGGAACGGATCACGGCCGGCGTCTGGGGCCAGGACTGGCGCGACACCGAGCGCGAGCTGATGGAGATCTGGCTCTCCCAGCCCGAGACCTTCGAGTCGCTGATCGAGCCGCGCGACGTCGCCCACGTGCCGTACGCCGGCGACCTGGCGAACGTCAAGCGGTTCGCGGAGCGCTGGCGGGCCGACCGGGCGTTCCGGGAGGCGCTGCCCGCGGATCCGTACGGCGTGGCCGCGCGGTACGGCCTGCCGTGCGATCCCGAGGAGCTCCGCTTCCTCTGGGACGAGGCGTTCGCGGCCAGCCGCGACGGCGACTGGATCGCCCCGCTGGTCGTGCAGCGATATCACCTGTTCACCCGCGAGAAGCTCCTGCACCGCGAGAAGCTCCGGGCGGTGGAGTGCGTGCCGTCGGACGAGCGCCATCGCCGGTGGCGAGCGCGCCAGATCAAGCGGACGCTGGCCCATCTCGGGCCCCGCCACCACGACGGGATCATCCACGCCCCGTTCGCCATCGAGCTGTCCGACGGCTGCTCGGTCGGATGCTGGTTCTGCGGCGTCTCGGCGGGGCGCAAGCGCGGCGACTTCCTCTACACGCCGGACAACGCCCGGCTGTGGCGGGACGTGCTCGCGGTCCTCCGCCGCGCCGTCGGCCCGGCCGCGGCCAGCGGCTTCTGTTACTGGGCGACGGACCCCCTCGACAATCCCGACTACGAGCGGTTCGCCCTGGACGTCGCCGAGATCTGCGGCCGCTTCCCGCAGACGACGACGGCCCAGCCGCTCAAGGACGCCGAGCGGACGCGGGCGTTGCTGGCCCTGTCCGTCGCGCACGGCTGCACCATCAACCGCTTCTCGATCCTCACGCTGCGGGCGTTCGACGCCGTGATGGCGGCGTTCACGGCGGAGGAGCTGCTCCACTGCGAGATCGTGTCCCAGAATCCCGAGGCCGTGCACATCCAGGGCAACGCGGGCCGCGCGCGCGGGTCGGAGCGCCTGGCGCGGACGGCGCGCGGCCATGGATTGGGAGCGATCGACTGGCGACAGGTTCCGGGCACGATCGCCTGCGTCTCGGGCTTCCTCCTCAACATGGTCGAGCGGCGCGTGCGCCTCATCACGCCGTGTCCGGCCAGCGACCGCTGGCCGGACGGCTACTGGGTCCTCGACGATGCGCGCTTCGGCGACGCCGACGACCTCGAGCGACTGATCGATCGGATGATGGATCGCGCCATGCCCGTGAGCCTGGGCCCCGGCGAGGCGGCCCGCTTCCGACCCGATCTCACGTTCCGCCCGATCGAGGCCGGCTTCGAGCTGGTGGGCGTGGGCGCGACCTCCCGGCTCGAGGGCGCCCCCATCGTGCAGGAGATGGGACGGGCCGTCGCCGCCGGCGATCACACGGTGGGGGAGATTCTCGGCGAGCTCGCGGCGCGCGACGGCCGCGCGCCGGACAGCGCGCGCAGGCTCCTGGACCAGATCTTCGAGGGCGGATTCCTCGACGAGGAACCCCGTGGCTGAGCCGCCGGTCGACGTGCTGCTGGTGACGATGCCCTACAGCAACATCCATCGGCCGTCCATCGCGCTCGGCCTTCTCAAGGCCAGCCTGCGGGGGTCGGGCATCACGTGCGGGATCGACTACGCGAACCTCCGCTTCGCCGAGCTCGTCGGTCTCGACATCACCGGCCTCATGTACTTCACCCGGACGGACAGTCTGATCGGCGAATGGACCTTCGCCGGGGCGGCCTTTCCGGAGCACCGCACGACCGCCGAGGACATCCTGGGCAAGGCCTCGGTGTACCAGACCCCGAACCTGCCCTCGGCGGCCGTGCGCGACCGCGACTTCGCGGGCGTGTTCGAGCACGTGCGGTCGGTGGCGCCCGGATTCGTCGACGACACCGCTCGCCGTCTTCTCGCGAGGCGGCCGCGGATCGTCGGCTGCACCTCGACGTTCGAGCAGCAGACCGCGTCGCTGGCCCTCCTGCGGCGGATCAAGGCGCTGGACCCGTCGGTCATCACCATGCTCGGCGGCGCGAACTGCGAAGCCGAGATGGGCTGGGCGGTGATCCGGGCGTTCCCGTGGGTTGACTACGTCGTGTCCGGCGAGGCCGAGGGGCTGTTCCCCGCGCTCTGCCGGCTGGCCCTCGAACGCGGGACGGACGTGCCGGCCGACGAGCTGCCGTCCGGCGTGCTCGGCGCCGTGCACGCGCGCAGCGCCGCCTACGGACCGGGACGCGCACCGGTGCCGCGAGCCATCGTCGAGCGTTTCGATGACAGCCCCGTCCCCGAGTACACGGAGTACTTCGACGCGCTCGCCCGCTCGTCCCTGCGCGAGGCCGTCACCCCCGCGCTCGTCATCGAGACGTCGCGCGGGTGCTGGTGGGGCCAGAAGAGTCAGTGCACGTTCTGCGGCCTCAACGGGACGGGCATGACGTATCGCGCCAAGAGTCCCGCGCGGGTCCTGGCCGAGCTCGAGGAGCAAGCGGCGCGCTACGGGCTGACGCGCTTCGAGGTGGCCGACAACATCCTGGACATGAACCACGTGCGGACGGTGATGCCCGAGCTGGCGCGTCAGGGCGCGCCCTACCGCTTCTTCTACGAGACGAAGGCCAATCTCCGTCGCGACCAGGTCGCCACCATGGCCGCCGCCGGCGTCACGCGGATGCAGCCCGGCATCGAGGCGCTCCACGACGGACTGCTCAAGCTCATGGCCAAGGGCAACAGCACGGTCATCAACGTGCAGGTGCTGAAGTACGCGCGCGAGTTCGGGATGTTCTGCAACTGGTACGTGCTCGTCGACTTCCCGGGCGAGGACCCGCGCTGGCACGACGAGGTGGCCGAGTGGCTGCCCCTCCTCTACCATCTCCAGCCGCCAGGCGGCGTCGTGCACATCCGCTTCGATCGCTTCAGCGTCTATCACGCGCGGCCGGACGCGTACGGCCTCGAGCTGGTCCCGTACCCCAGCTACGCGAGCGTGTACCCGATCCCGCCCGAGCAGATGATGGATCTCGCCTACTTCTTCGTCGACGCGCGCGCGCGCCGGTTCGCGCGGATCGCTCCCGGCGCGGCCGCCCTCGGCGCGCGGGTGGCGGAGTGGAAGGCGCTGTTCCATCGCGACGTCAAGCCGGTCCTGTGCCTCACGGTCGAGGACGGCGCCGTCCACTTCCTCGACACCCGTCCCTGCGCCGTCGCCCGTCATGCGACGATCGAAGGTCTGGACGCCGAGGTGTATCTCGCCTGCGATCCCGCCATCGGCGAGGCGGAATTGCTCAAGCGCTTCGTGCGGCCTTGTGATCCGACCCGCTCGCCCGAAGCGGTGCGCGCCTCGATCGCTCGGCTCCGCGACCTCAAGGTCTTGCTGAACGCGCACGGCCGATACCTCGGCCTCGCGGTGGCGGGGGACGTCCCGACCGTTCCGGGCTCCGAGGACTTTCCCGGTGGACACTTCGACAAGTTCGACCGCCGGACCTCGCGTTCGCTCGACGAGGCCTGGGCCAAGCTTCGGTGCCTCGGGGTTCCGGCGTCGCCTGCGGACGTGGCCGGGCTGCCGGTGTGAGCCCGCCGACGATGACGGACGTTCAGCTCGTGCTGATGCCGTATGCCGACATCGCGCGCCCGTCGATCGCGCTCGGCACCCTCAAGGCCTGCCTGCGGGGAACGGGCATCCGCTGCGCGGTCGAGTACGCCAACATGCGGTTCGCCGAGACGCTCGGCTGGGGCATGCCCGACGTGCCGTATCTCGAGCGGCTGCTCGGAGAGTGGACCTTCGCCACGGCCGCCTTCCCCGACCACCCGCCGGCGCCCGTCGAGGTCGCCCTGCGCAGCGGATGGTTCCAGACCTCCTACATGACCCCGAGGGGGTTCGAGGACCGCCGGTTCGCCGAGGCGGTCGACGCGCTCCGCGCGTTCGCGCCGCGCTTCGTCGACGAGGTCGCCGAGGTCATCGTGGCCCGGAGGCCGCGCATCGTCGGCTGCAGCTCGATGTTCGAGCAGCATTGCGCGTCGCTCGCGCTCCTGCGGCGCGTCAAGGCGCTCGACCCCTCCGTGGTGACCCTGCTCGGCGGAGCCAACTGCGAGGCCGAGATGGGCTGGGCCACGATCAAGTACTTTCCGTGGATCGACGTCGTCGTCTCGGGCGAGGCCGACGAGATCTTCGCGCCGCTGTGCCGGCTGCTCCTCGAGCGGGGGCCCGCCGTCGCCGCCGAGGAGCTGCCGTACGGCGCCCTCGGCCGCGCCCACGTGCGCGCCGACGCGTTCGGCCGCGGGGGCGCGCCCGTCCCCCGCGCCGTCGTCGAGCACGTCGATCGCAACCCGGTGCCCGACTATGCGGATTACTTCGAGGCGCTGGCCCGCTCGCCGCTGCGCCACAAGGTTCGGCCGGGCCTGCTCGTGGAGATGTCCCGGGGATGCTGGTGGGGCCAGAAGCACCATTGCACCTTCTGCGGCCTGAACGGCGGCGGCATGACCTACCGGGCCAAGAGCCCCGAGCGCGCGCTCACCGAGCTTCACGAGCTCAGCGCGACGTACGAGACCCCGCGTTTCATGGTCGTCGACAACATCCTCGACATGAGCTATCTCCGGTCGGTCCTGCCCGAGCTGGCCCGGCGCGACGCCCCCTACGACCTCTTCTTCGAGACCAAGGCCAATCTGCGGCGCGAGCACGTCGAGCTGCTCGCGCGAGCCGGGGTGATCTGGGTCCAGCCCGGCATCGAGGCGTTCCACGATCGCCTGCTCCGCCTCATGGACAAGGGCACGACGGCGACCACGAACGTCCAGGTGCTCAAATATCTGCGCGAGTTCGGGATCTACGCGACGTGGAACCTGCTCTTCGGCTTCCCCGGGGAGGATGACGCCTGGCACGCCGAGGTCGCCGCCTGGCTGCCGCTGCTGTTCCACTTGCAGCCGCCGAAGTGCATCGGCCATCTCGCCTTCGACCGCTTCAGCCCCTACCAGAAGGATCCGGCGCGGTACGGGCTCACGCTGACGCCCGCGCGCTGCTATACGGCGGTCTATCCGATCCCCCGCGAGGGGATCGAAGACCTCGCCTATTTCTTCGTCGAGGACGCCGAGAGCGGGTGGCGCAAGGCCGGGCCCGGAGCGCGCGAGCTGGCCCGGCACGTCGTGATCTGGAATCGACTGTGGGAAGGGTCCGTCAGGCCCGTGCTGTCGGCCGTCCCCGACGGCTCGGCCGTCGACATCCTCGACACGCGGCCGTGCGCGGTGGCGCGCCGCACGAGGCTCGACGGCCTGGACGCCGAGGTCTACATGGCGTGCGATCCGGCCATCGACCCGCGGGAGCTGGTGCGGCGTCTTGGCGGGGACACGGAGGCCATCGGCGGCGCCGTCGCCCGGTTGCGCGCGTCGCGACTCCTCGTCGAGATCCACGGCAAGCTCCTTGGGCTCGCCGTGCCCGGCGAGCTGCCGGTCCTGCCCACTCCCCGCGTCTTCCCCGGCGGCAACTCGGAGACACTCGGTGAGTTCACGCTGGACGCCCTCGAGACGTTCTGGCGGCGGACGAGATGGCTGGCCTCGGGAGCGGCCGAGACCGGCTCGACCGCCGAGGTGTCGTCGTCGGGGTGAGCGCGCGGGCCGACGTCTGCCTCGTCGCGATGCCGTACTGCCACATCGCGCGGCCGTCGATCGCGCTCGGCCTGCTCAAGGCCGCGCTCGAGGCGGGCGGCATCCGCTGCGCCGTGCGGTACGCGAACCTGCACTTCGCCGAGCGGCTCGGCCTCGACCTGCTCGGCCGGCTCTCCCTGCACATGCGGCCCGACGATCTCATGGGCGAATGGACGTTTTCGCGCGCCGCGTTCCCCGAGCATCCGACGGTCCCGGCGGCGGCGCTCCTGGCGGGCAGCCGCCGCCATCGCCCGCCGGGGCTGCCGCGGTGGTCGGAGCCCCCCGACATGGCCGGTGTCTACGAGCACGTGCAGGCGCTCGCCCCGGCCTTCGTGGACGAGACGGCGCGGGCGATCCTCGAGCGGACACCGCGGATCGTCGGCTGTACCTCGACGTTCGAGCAGCACGCGGCGTCGCTCGCGCTCCTGCGGCGCGTGAAGGCGCTCGACCCGTCGGTCATCACGCTGCTGGGCGGGGCGAACTGCGAGGCGGAGATGGGCTGGGCGACCCTTCGCGCCTTTCCGTGGATCGACTTCGTCGTCTCGGGCGAGGCCGACGAGCTGATCACGCCGCTCTGTCGGCGGCTCCTCGAGGGCGGGACGGCCGTCGCCCTCCGGGAGCTGCCGCACGGCGTGATGGGGCGCGCCCACGTCCGCGAGGAGGCCTTCGGGCCCGGGCGCGCGCCGATCCCGCGCGCCGTCGTCGAGCGGCTCGACGACACGGCCATCCCCGACTACACCGAGTACTTCGCCGCCCTCGAAGGCTCGCCGCTGCGTCCGCACATCGAGCCCGGCCTCGTCATCGAGAGCTCGCGCGGATGCTGGTGGGGCCAGAAGAGCCAGTGCACGTTCTGCGGCCTCAACGGCACCGGGATGTCGTACCGGGCGAAGCGTCCCGACCGCGTGCTCGCGGAGCTCGCCGAGCTGGCGGGCCGCTACGGGGTCAAGAGCTTCCAGACCGTCGACAACATCCTCGACATGCAGCACCTGCGCACCGTGATCCCGGAGCTCGCGCGCCGGGGCGCACCCTATCGTCTCTTCTACGAGATCAAGTCGAATCTGCGCCGTGATCAGGTCGGCCTGCTCGCCGAGGCGGGCATCACGGCCGTGCAGCCGGGCATCGAGGGGCTCCACGACGACTTCCTCAAGCTCATGGCCAAGGGCAACTCCGCCGCCGTCAACGTGCAGCTCCTCAAGTACGCGCGCGAGTTCGGCATCCACGTCTCGTGGCTCCTGCTGGCCCGCTTTCCCGGCGAGGACGACCGCTGGCACCACGAGGTCGCCGCGTGGCTGCCCCTGCTCGCTCACCTGCAGCCGCCGCTCAGCGTGGTCAGCCTGCGCTTCGACCGCTTCGGCGTCTATCACCAGCGGCCGGAACGGTTCGGGCTCGACCTGGTCCCGTACCCCGCGTACGCCGCGGTCTATCCCATGGCGCCCGAGCAGCTGGCGGAGCTGGCGTACTTCTTCGTCGACGCGCGTGACGGCCGGCCCGGAGAGCCGACGTCAGGGGCGGAGGCTCTCGGCGGGGCGGTGGCCGACTGGCGAGGGGCGTTCGCGCGGGAGCCGCGGCCGGTGCTCTGCATGACGGACGCGGACGACACGATCGAGATCCTCGACACTCGCCCGTGCGCCATGGCCCGCCGCGCGACCCTGCAGGGCCTGGAGGCCGCGGTCTATCGCGCGTGCGAACCGGCGATCACCGGGGCCGAGCTGGCGCGGCGGCTGGGCGGGGCCGTCGAGGGGGCGCTGGCGCGCCTCATCGCGCAGAAGCTGTTGCTCTCGCTCCACGGAAGATACCTGGCCCTCGCCGTCGCCGGCGACGTGCCGACGCCGCCCGACGCAGACGAACTGCCGGGCGGACACATACGGAGGTTCCGATGATTCACGACTTCAAGTTCGACCAGGGCGTCGCCGACGTCTTCGACGACATGCTCGAGCGGAGTATCCCGTTCTATGCCGAGCTCCAGCGCATGACGGTCGAGCTGGCGCGGCGGTTCGCACAGCCGGGGACGGCCGTCGTCGATCTCGGCTGCTCGACGGGCAACACGCTGCTCCTGCTGGCCCGGGAGATTCCGGATCCCTCGGTCCGTCTCGTCGGCGTGGACAGCTCACGGCCGATGCTGGACAAGGCTCGCGCGAAGCTGGAGGCGGCGGGCATGCTCGGTCGCTGCGATCTCCGGGAGGCCGATCTCGATGGCGAGTTCAAGCTGGACGCGGCGAGCGTGGTGATCATGAACTGGACGCTGCAGTTCGTGCGGCCCCTCCATCGCGACGCCGTGATCAGGAAGATCTATGACAACCTAGTCGACCGCGGCTGCCTCATCGTGCTCGAGAAGGTGCTGGGCGAGGAGTCGCTGCTCAACCGGCTCTACATCGATCTCTACTACGACTTCAAGAAGCGCCACGGGTACTCCGACACGGAGATCGCCCGGAAGCGCGAGAGCCTGGAGAATGTCCTCATCCCCTATCGGATCGAGGAGAACGTGCAGGTGCTCGAGCGCAACGGCTTTCCGATCCGCGACGTCTTCTTCCGCTGGTATCACTGGGCCGGCTTCCTCGGGGTGAAGCTGGAGGCGCGCGGATAGGGATCGACCGCGCGGGCCGCATCCAGCTCGCCGCCGGGGGCCTCGTCCATCGGGCGTTGCCCCGGCTGCGCGCCCGGCTCCTCGCGCACTGGACGACCGGGGGCGCCGATCTCGGCCCGAAGACCCGCTGGCTCTTCGCCGGTCTGTCGCGGGCCATCGACCGCGAATACTATGCGCCCTCGACCTCGACTGCGCGCCGCGAGGCCCTGAAGGCGCGGTGCATGGGCTCCGCCTCGGGGGTGCAGTGGGCGAAGACGTACCTCGCGCGCGGCTTTCCCGACCGTTACACGCCGGTCCTCGCCATGTTCCGCGAGCTCGAGCGCCAGCTGGCCTCGGGGGCGGTCGGACATGTCCATCAGGTGGCGTGCTGCTCGGGCCGGGAGATCGCCTACTTCGCGCGCCGGTTCCCCGGAGTGACGTTCCGGGGGTCCGACGGCGACGCCGACGTGGTGGAGTTCCTGCGGCAGACCTGGCGCGATCTCCCGAACCTCTCGTTTGTCCGGATCCGGCTCGAGCGAACGGACGCGGCGGAGATGACGGCGCTCGAGTCGGACCTCCTGTACGCCAGCGGCGGCTTCCACTATCTGGACGAGCCGTCGCTGCGGAGCTTCGTCGAGCGAGCCCGCGGGTGGACGTCGCGCCTGCTCCTGTCGCAGCCGCTCGATCGCGCCTGTTCGATGCAGACGCCGACCCACGCCACGCCACGGACCCAGCTGAGCTGGAACCATCCCTACGCGCATTACCTGCGCGAGGCCGGCTGGGCGGCGGTTCAGTGGGAGGAGGGCCTCGTCGAGGAGCTGCCGTGGGTCAAGAACGTCGCCGCCTGGGCGCGCGCGTGACTCACAGGCGCTTGCGTGAGCCCCGGGTCTCCGAGATCGAGGTGGCGTAGGGAAACAGGGCACGGCGGGCGAAGGCGACCATCCGCGGGAACTCGACGGGGACCGTCCAGATGGCGTCGGTGATGCCGATCGGGCGGCACCGGTCGATCGAGTCCGCATAGACCGCGATCAGTCCGCCGAGCCTTTGAAGGTCGTCCCGCATGTAGCTCGCCGTGAAGCGCACCGTCCGCTCGTCGTAGCGATGGTTGACGACCCATCCGACGACCTCGCCGCGATGACGCACGCCGAGGCTCGTGTGCGGCTCGAAGTCGGGGCTGAAGGTGAAGGGGAAGACCTCCGGAGAGACGGGCTGCTCGGCCTGCCGCCGGAGCAGGACGGCGCGCTCGGTCGCGGTGAGGTCCTTCCAGAGAAAGACCTCGAGATCGGGGCCCAGGCGATGGCGCTGCATCCACCGCGCGTGGTCGATGGCGGCGAGGTTGCTCCGGAGCACGTACATGCGGAGCTGCGGCGCCTCCCACCCACGCTTGGCCAGGAGACGCTCGATGACGGGGACGTTCGGCTCGCCGGCCATGTAGACGGCGCGCAGCTCCGCGTGGTCGCGGGCGCGCGTCTCGTCTTCGAGCCGCGCCAGCAGCGACGTGCCCAAGCCGCGCCCGCGGAGGTCGGGCGCGACGTAGAGCGAGCGCACGCTGGCGCCGTGGCCGGGGACCAGCTCGACGAGGCCGAGGCCCACCGGCTCGCCGTCGCGACTCAGTCCGAGGGCGATCGCGCGCGGGCGGTCGAGCGCGCTCAGGAGGAGGGGCTGGTAATACGGGAAGGTGAGGGCCGCGTAGAGGGGCGCCCGGAATCCGTCCACGCCGACGACCTCCACGGCGCCGGGCACCGCGGGATCAGCGACGGCCGACGGCGCGATCGAGACGGTAGACCGCGATGCGGTAGTCCGCGAGCGCCTGGGTCTCGAAGCTCTGGGCCTGGGTCAGCGAGAACTGGGCGTCGGTCAGCTCGATGATCGTCGCCAGCCCGGCACGGAAGCGCCCCTCCGCGAAGCGATAGTTCCGCTCGGCGGCCTTCACGCTGACGCCGATGGCGCGGATGCGCGCCTGCGCCTCCTCGGCGGTGACGATCGCTTGCTCCACGTCGCGCGAGATGTCGAGCTCCGAGGCGGCCACGCGGGCGCGCGCGGACTCCAGATTGGCCTTCGCTTCCTGGTAGCGCGCGATCTTGTTGCCGCCGTCGAAGATCGACCACGACATCGACAGCCCCACGGTCCACGTCTCGTTGAAGCCGGGGAACTGCGTGCCGCCATAGCTGCCACCGCCGAAGATGTCGGGAAAGAAATTCCGGAAGGCCTGACGCTCGAGCGCGTCCGCGGCCTCCACGCGCAGCCGGGCCTGCCGCTGCTCGGGGCGCTGCCGGGTGGCCTCGCTGAAGAGCAGTGGGCGATCGAAGATGCTCGGCTGGTGGTCGAGGTTGTCCTGCACCCGCGTCGGCGTGGCGACGTTGAGACCCATGGCGGTGTTCAGCGCGGCCAGGGCGAGGCGGACGGCGTTCGAGGAGCGGATGACGTCGACCTCGGCGTTGGCGGCGTCGACCTCCGCACGCGCGACGTCGGATTCGGGACGGAGCCCGACCTCGAAGGCCCGGGTGGCCGCTCGGAGATTGAGCTGGGCCCGCTGGACGGCCTGCTGGTTCACCTTCGTGAGGCGCTCGGCGAGGAGGATGTTGGTGTACGCCTCCCGGACCGAGAGCACGATGAGCTGGCGCTGCAGCTCGATGTCCTCCAGCGCCACGTCGGCCAGCCGGCGGGCGGCCTCCGTCGCCGCCAGGTTCTTGCCGAAGTCGAACAGGAGCTGCGAGAGCGACACCTGGGCGATGAACGAGTCTCCCCAGCCCATCGTGGTGACGGCCGTGATCGTCTCGGTGCTGCCCGGCCGGGGCACCCGGAAATTGTTGAAGAACAGCGTGCGGGTCGTCTCCGTGCTCGTCTGCTGGCTCTTGGTGGCGCTGATACCGCCGGTCACTTGAGGCAGCAACGGTGAGAGGGCCTGCGAGACGCGGTAGCGGGCGGCGGCGTAGTCGCTCAGGCGCGCCTGGATCTGGGGCTGGGTCGCCAGCGCGATCGTCACCGCCTCGTCGATCGTGAGGACGCGCCCGGCCACGTCCACCGGGGCGGGGAGGGGCTGGGCGTGGGCGGCCTCGGCCATGGCGATACACGCCAACACTACCGCCAGCGTTCGGATCCCCACGAGGGCACGACGATAGCACCATGTCGCGTGCCTGTGCCAGCCCGTGCTATAAATCTTCGGATGCGGATGGAAACTGCGGAAGCCCTCTTCCGCCAGGAAGCGCTCAAGAAGGTCTCCTCCCCCGAGCAGCTCGACCGCCTCATGCAGGTCACGCGGCTGCGTGGGTGGATCGCGCTGGCCACCCTCGGCGCCGTGCTCGTCGGGGCGATCGTGTGGGGGGTCTATGGCGCCATTCCCACCCGCGTCGCCGGCTCGGGCATCATCCTGGAAAAGGGCGGCGGCGTCATCGACGTGCAGGCCAAGGGCGGGGGCCGTCTGGTCGCCCTGCTCGTGCAGCCCGGTCACCACGTCACGAAGGGCCAGGTGATCGCCCGCGTGGACCAGCGCGATCTCACGCTCAGCCTCGGCCAGGCCCAGGCCTTCGCGGGGGCGCTCAAATCCCAGCGTGACCAGACGGCGCAGTACTACGGGACGTACCTGCGAGATCAGGAGCGGAACCTCCGCGAGCAGGCCCGGAACCTGCAGACACAGGCGCGCGATGCCGAGGAAAATCTCCGGGAACAGCGGCGAGCCATCCAGACGCGCGAGCGCGACGCCCAGGCCCGTCTGCGCTCGCTGAAGGACCTGCTCTCCGCCGAGGAAGAGCTCCTCCGCGAGGGGTTCATCAGCAAGATCCAGGTCGAGGACATGCGCGAGCGGGTCCAGGCCGCGCAGGAAGAGGTGACCCGGGCCCGCGCCGATCTCGCGCAGCTCGACGGAACGACCCGCGCTCAGCTCGGCAAGATCCAGACCGACCGCCAGGCGCTCGACATCAAGCTGCTGGAGCTGCAGAACCAGCGCACGCAGAGCCTCGATGCCTATGCGCTCAAGCTCGTCGAGGCCGACCAGAAGGTCCGCCAGCTCGGGCAAGACCTGGACGAGACGGCAACCGTGACGAGCCCGGAGTCGGGCGTCGTCCTGGACCAGATGGCGGCCGTGGGCACCTTCGTCCCCGACCGCGCGGCCATCGTGCGCATCGAAACCGGCCGACGGCGTCTCGACGCGATCCTCTACGTGCCCGCGTCGACCGGCAAGGAGATCAAGCCGGGGATGAAGGTCGAGCTGACGCCTGCCACCGTCAAGCGGGAAGAGTGGGGCTCGATGCTCGGGCGGGTCCGCTCCGTCGGGGAGTTCGCCGCGACTCCCGGCGGTCTCATGGCCATCCTCGACAACCAGGACCTCGTCAAGACGTTCCTGGCCGCGGGACCGCAGCTGTCCGTGACCGTCGAGCTCGACACCGACCCCCAGGCGCCGAGCGGCTTCCGGTGGACGTCGAAGCGCGGCCCCGACATCAAGGTGACCCCGGGCACGCTCGCCACCGCCCAGCTCATCGTGCGCGAGCAGCCGCCCATCACCCTCGTCGTCCCCTTCCTCAAGAAGTTCTTCGGAATCTACTGAAGGTGGCCGTCCTCCGGTACCGCCGGGTCCGCACGCCGACCGTCTTGCAGATGGAAGCCCTCGAGTGCGGGGCCGCCGCGCTCGGGATGGTCCTCGCCTACTGGGGGCGGTGGGTGCCCCTCGAGGAGCTGCGCGTGGCCGCCGGAGTCTCGCGCGACGGCAGCAACGCGGCCAACATGCTCAAGGCCGCCCGCAGCTACGGCCTGGAGGCCAAGGGCTATCGCGAGGAGACGGCCGGCCTGCACGACCTGCCGCTGCCCTTCGTCGTCTTCTGGAACTTCAATCACTTCGTCGTCGTCGAGGGTTTCGGCCGCAACGTCGTCTATCTGAACGATCCGGCCTCCGGACCCCGCAAGGTCACGAGGGGGGAGTTCGACGGCTCCTTCACCGGCATCGCCATCACCTTCCAGCCCGGCCCGGAGTTCAAGAAGGCGGGCAGCCGGCCGAGCCTCGTCGGCGGGCTGGCGCGCCGTCTGCAGGGATCGCGGGCCGCCCTGACCTACGTGGTGTTGACGAGCCTGTTCCTCGTCATCCCCGGCCTCATCATTCCCGCGTTCAGCAAGATCTTCGTCGACGAGATCCTCGTGCAGGGCTACAAGGACTGGGTCCGACCGCTCCTGCTCGCCATGGCGCTCAGCGCCGTCCTGCGGGGCACGCTCACCTGGATCCAGCAGGCCTACCTGCTCCGGCTGGAGACGCGCCTGGCGCTGAGCGCGTCCGGCAAGTTCTTCTGGCACGTGCTGCGGCTGCCGGCGGAGTTCTTCACCCAGCGCTACGCGGGCGACCTCAGCGGGCGCGTCGCCGCCAACGACCGCGTCGCCCAGCTCCTGTCGGGCGACCTCGCCACCAACATGGTGAACGTCGTGCAGGTGGTGTTCTACGTGGTGGTGATGCTCTTCTACGACGTCGTGCTCACCGTGGTCGGGGTGGCCCTGGCCCTCGTCAACGTGCTCGTGCTCCGGATGGTCGCGCGCCGGCGCGAGGACGCCAGCCGCCGCCTGTTGCAGGACCAGGGCAAGCTGCTCGCCGCGTCGATGGGCGGTCTGCAGATCATCGAGTCGCTGAAGGCGGCGGGCTCGGAGTCGGACTTCTTCGAGAAGTGGGCCGGCTACCAGGCGAAGGTCATCGACACGGAGCAGGAGATCGGCGTGCCCAACGCCATCGTGTCCGCGTTCCCGCCGACCCTGTCGGCCATCACCACCGCGCTCATCCTCGGGATCGGCGGTCTCCGGCTCATGAACGGTGATCTGTCCATCGGCGAGCTGGTCGCGTTCCAGAGCCTGATGGCGAGCTTCATGGCCCCCATCGCCGGTCTGGCGGACCTCTCGAACAAGCTGCAGCAGATCAAGGGCGACCTCACCCGCCTGGACGACGTGTTGGGCTACGAGCAGGATCCGCGCTTCACGGCGCCGGCCGAGGCCGCGGATCCGAAGACGACGCCCGCCAAGCTCACGGGCTTCGTGGAGCTGCGCAACGTGGTCTTCGGCTACAGCCGCCTGGCCGACCCGCTCATCCAGGACTTCAACCTCGTGCTCAGGCCGGGCTCGCGCGTGGCCATCGTCGGCGCCACGGGCAGCGGAAAATCGACGCTGGCGCATCTCATCACCGGTCTGTATCGCCCATGGTCGGGGCAGGTGCTGCTCGACGGCCGTCCCGCCGAGCAGGTCCCGCGTGACGTCCTCACCAATTCGCTGGCCGCGGTCGACCAGGAGATCTTCCTCTTCGAGGGCACCGTCCGCGACAACCTCACGCTCTGGGACGACAGCATCCCCGAGGAGCGGATCACCCAGGCGGCCCTCGACGCCGGCATCCACCACATCGTCGCGGGCCGGCCGGAGGCCTACGCGAGCCTCGTCGACGAGGGCGGCGTCAACTTCAGCGGTGGCGAGCGCCAGCGTCTCGAGATCGCCCGGGCGCTGGTGGCGGAGCCGACCATCCTCGTGATGGACGACGATCACCTAGAAGGAGATCGACGACAACATCCGGCGGCGGGGCTGCACGTGCGTGATCGTCGCCCATCGCCTGAGCACGATCCGCGACGCCGACGAGATCATCGTGCTCGACCAGGGCCGGGTCGTCCAGCGCGGCACGCACGAGAAGCTGATCGCCTCCGAGGGCCTCTATGCCAAGCTCGTCGCCGACGAGTAGCGGTGTGCCCGCCGCCCCGCCGGCATCCGACGCCCTCCACGGGCGTTTCGGGGGCGACGTCGTCGCCGTGGGCGCCAACCATCCGCTCCTGCTGTCCGCCGGCGAGGTGTGGGTCATCGTCCAGGGTGCGGTCGATGTGTTCGTCGTGCCCGTCGCCGGCGGAGAGCCGACCGGCCATCGCCAGCACGTCCTCCGCGCGGACGTCGGCGCCGGGCTGTTCGGCGTGGCGCCCGCCGGTCCTCCCAACGACCTGGGCCTGCTGGCGGTCGGCACCGCGGGCACCCGCCTCGAGCGCGTGCCGCCGGCCGCGCTCACGGATGCGGCCCGCGCCAGCGACGTGGGGGCCCTCGTCGAGCAGTGGGTCATTGCGGTCTCCGCCGCGCTCACGCCTGAGGCCCCGCCGTCCGATCAGACGCTCGTCAAGCCCGGCGCCGCGGCGACGCTGGCGGCGAATGCCGCCTTTGGCGGCGGCGCGGCGGTGGTGTGGGTCAAGCTCACCGGCGCCGCCGCGACCTTCGTCGGCGAGGACACCGCCATCGTCCCCGCGGGGGAGACGTGGTGGCCATTGACGCCACGGACGTGGATCGTCGCGCGCGGCGCCGGGACGCTGGAGGCGATCGACACCGCGACGGCGCGGGAGCGCGGCGTGCTCCTGCCCGGCCTGACGGCGTTTCTTGGTCTCGCGCTGCAGTCGCTGGCCATCGCCGTCCAGCGCGTCGAGGCGGCGGAGCGCGAGCGCCTGACCCGCGAGGTCGAATCGGACGAGCGCGTGGTCACGCACGCCGTGCAGGGCCTGGCCGCCGTGCTGCCCCGTCGGCCGGCGGCGGAGCCGCCGGCGGCGCTCACGGCCGATACGCTGTTCAACGTCTGTCAGGTCATCGCGAGCGCCGCCGGCATCACCCTGCGTCCGGCGAGGATCGACCCGGCCACCACCGCGCCGAGGGAGCATCTCGGCGCGATCGTCCGTGCCTCCCGCTTCCGCACCCGGCCCGTGACGCTGACGGGGGCATGGTGGACGGAAGACAACGGCCCCCTGCTCGGCTGGGTCGAGCACCGCCCCGTCGCCTTGATCCCGCGGTCGGCGCGCGGCTACGTGCTGATCGACCCCAACCAGGGCACGCGCCGCGTGGTCGACGCGGCGATCGCGGGGACCCTGGCCCCCGAGGCGGTGATGTTCTACCGGCCGTTCCCCGAGCAGGCCCTGTCGATCCGGGAACTCTTCCGCTTCGGCCGCCGGGGTCTCGGCCGGGACGCGCTGGCCATCCTCGGGCTGGGCCTCGTCGGTGGGCTCCTCGGCATGCTGATGCCGATCGCCACCGGCGTCGTGTTCGACACGCTGATCCCGAGCGCCGATCGGGGGCGGCTCATGCAGGTGACCATCGGCCTCATCGTGGCCGCGCTCGCCGCCGGTATCTTCGGGGTCGTGCGGGCCTTCGCGCTCCTCCGCCTGTCCGGCAAGATCGACGGCAGCCTCGAGGCCGCGACCTGGGACCGGCTGCTCAGTCTGCCCGTTCCGTTCTTCCGCGGCTATTCCGCCGGCGACCTGGCCCTGCGCGCGAACGCCGTGAACGCGATCCAGCAGACGCTGACCGGGGTCGTGCTGTCCAGCGTGCTGTCCGTCGTGTTCTCGCTCTTCAACCTGGCCCTCATGTTCTATTACGAGATCCGGCTGACGATCATCTCGCTGATCCTCGTCGTGATCGTCCTCGTGATGACGGCCTTCACCAACTATCTGCAGCTCACGCGGCTGCGGGCGAACCTCAGACTGCAGGGGCTGATCTCGGGCCTCGTGCTCCAGCTCATCAACGGCATCGCCAAGCTGCGGGTCGCGGGGGCCGAGCCGCGCGCCTTCGGCGTCTGGGCCGCCCGGTTCGCGGAGCAGAAGAAGATCGGGTTCCGGGCGCGGCGCATCGCCTACAGCGTGACCGTCTTCAACGCCGTGTTCAGCGTGGTGGCGATGCTGGTGATCTTCTTCACGGTCGCCTTCTGGCCCAATCCGAGCTTCTCGACCGGAACGTTCCTCTCGTTCAGCGCCGCGCTGGGCCAGTTCCTCGGCGCCGTGATGGCGATGGCCGGCGCCGTGACGAGCTCGATCTCCGTGGTCCCCCTCTACGAGCGCGCCCGGCCGATCCTCACGACGTTGCCCGAGGTCGAGGGGCCGAGGACCGACCCCGGCCCCCTCAAGGGCGAGATCGACGTCCAGCGGGTGTCCTTCCGTTACCGCCCGGACGGGCCGCTGGTGCTCCACGAGGTGGAGCTGCACGTGGGACGGGGCGAGTTCGTGGCGCTGGTCGGCCCGTCGGGCGCGGGCAAGTCGACGATCTACCGGATGCTCCTGGGCTTCGAGACGCCCATGTCGGGATCGGTCTTCTACGACGGTCGAGACCTGGCGGGCCTGGATCTGCGGGCGGTGCGCCGACAGATCGGCGTCGTCCTCCAGAACGGCAAGCTGCTCTGGGGGAGCATCTACCAGAACATCGTGGGCGCCCTGCCGCTCACCCTCGACGACGCGTGGGCGGCGGCCGAGGCGGTGGGGCTGGCCGACGACATCCGCGCCATGCCGATGGGGATGCAGACGTTCGTCGGCGAGGGCGCGACGACGTTCTCCGGCGGCCAGCGTCAGCGGCTCATGATCGCCCGCGCGATCGTCGGCAAGCCTCACGTCATCCTGCTCGACGAGGCGACGAGCGCGCTCGACAACCAGACGCAGGCCGTCGTCACCGAGAGCCTGGCCCGTCTGGACATCACGCGGGTGGTCATCGCCCACCGTCTCAGCACGATCCTCAAGGCGGACCGGATCTACGTGATCGACGGCGGGCGTGTCCTGGAATCCGGCAACTATGCCGAGCTGATGGCCAAGCAGGGCGCGTTCGCGGCGCTGGCGAAGCGTCAGATCGCATAAATCCTTATGATGGCGGCGGCATGATCGGGAAATGGAGGCGTCGATGAAGCTCAAGAAGGGGTTCCGGCAGCTGGTCGACGAGGCGAAGTCGCGGATCAAGACCATCGGCCTCGACGAGGCGCGCGCCCGCCTCGGCCGGGAGGATGTCGTGTTCGTCGACCTGCGCGACGTCCGGGAGCTGGAGCGCGAGGGGATGATCCCGGGCGCCTTCCATTGCCCGCGCGGCATGCTGGAGTTCTGGATCGACCCCGACAGCCCGTACTACAAGGCCGTGTTCGCGCCGGGCAAGGAATTCGTCTTCTTTTGCAACGGCGCGTGGCGGTCGGCGCTGGCCTGCGACACGGCCCAGCAGATGGGGCTCGAGCCCGTCTGCGAGATGGAGGGCGGGTTCACGGCATGGAAGAACGCGGGGTTCCCGGTCGCGGAGCGCGCGAAGAAGACATCGTGATCCCGGAGGTTCACGGCCCATGAAGGTCGGCATCTTCCTGACCAATCAGAACCCCGTCGGCGCCGACATGGTGTCGGCGCTGGAAGAGCAGTACGTCATGACGCGCCTGGCCCGCGATCGCGGGTGGGACGCCGTCGCGACCGGCCAGCACTATCTGAGCGAGGGGACGAGCCAGCTGCAGCTCGTCCCGTTCCTGGCCCGGCTGGCCGCGGAGTCGGGTCACATGACCGGTGTGGCCGGCGTCGTGCTGCTCACCCTGCACAACCCCGTGGAGATCGCCGAGTGCGTCGCCTCGCTCGACGTCATCTGGCGGGGCAACTTCGTCTTCGGCGTCGGGCTCGGCTATCGCGACGTCGAGTTCGACGCCTTCAAGGTGCCACGCGGGCAGCGCGTCCGGCGGTTCGAGCAGTCCCTGGAGATCGTCAAGCGCCTGTGGACCGAGGACAAGGTCACGGTGGATACCGACGTCTGCACGCTCACGGGCGTGACCGCCACCTGCCGGCCGGTCCAGCGGCCGCACCCGCCGATCTGGATCGCGGCCAACAACGACAAGGCCGTCCGGCGCGCGGCACGGCTCGGGGACGCGTGGTTCGTGAACCCGCACACGACCATGGCCGAGATCCGCCGCCAGATGGCGCTCTATCGCGAGGAGCTCGCGCGGCTGGGCCGGCCGCGCCCGCGCGTGGTGCCGATGATCAAGGAGGTCTACTGCGCCAAGGACCGCGCAACCGCGCTCGAGATGGCGGGACCGTATCTCGCCGCCAAGTACAAGACCTATGCGGCCTGGGGCCAGGACGCCGTGCTCCCCGGCGGCGACACGTTCCATCAGCCGTTCGAGTCGCTCCTCACCGACCGGTTCGTGCTCGGCACTCCGGACGAGTGCTACGAACAGCTGCGTCCGTGCTGGGAGGAGGTCGGCGCGAACTTCCTGTTCGTCCGCACGCAGTGGAGCGGCATGCCGCTGTCGCACGCGCTGGCGAGCATGCGCCTGATGAGCGACGAGCTGTTGCCCGCGCTCCGTCGGCTGCCCGCTCCGCCGGCGTGACGGGCTGAGCGCTCGAGGCGCGGTTGACCAGTCTCTCGCTCCCGCTCGAGCAGGCCGAGGACGCCATCCACGCGCCGGCCGGCCACGTCCCGGGCGTCAATCCGATCCATCTGGCGATCGCGTCCGGCGCGCCCCGGGTCGGGTTGCGTTGATCGCGTCGGCGCGAGGACGGTAGAGCGCCTTCAGCCACGGCGGCGCGGCGAAGGTCGTCAGCATCACCGTCACGACCAGCGCCGAGTACAGTCCCTCGGCCACCACGCCCGCGGCGAGCCCGACGCCCGCGAAGATCAGCCCGACTTCGCCGCGCGGGATCATTCCGACTCCGACCGCCCATCGGCGCACGCCGCGCTGATAGACCGCAAGCCCGCTGACCAGCTTGGAGACGATCGCGACCGTGGTGAGGGCGATGATCGCCATCAACTCGGCCCCCGGCGCGAAGGGATTGAGCGCGGCCGGCTGGACCTTCATCCCGATCGTCACGAAGAAAATCGGGACGAGGAGATCGGCGACCGGCTTGATCTGCTCCTTCAGGTGATGGCGACGTTCGGTGCCGGCCAAGACGAGGCCGGCGGCGAACGCGCCGACGATCGCGGCGAGCCCGAGGGCGTCTGCCGCGGCGGCCAGGCCGACCGCCGCGACCACGGCGTAGACGATCAGCGAGCCGCGCGCCCGCAGCCGCCCGACCCAGCGCATCGCCGGCGGCGCCAGTCGGATGCCGAGGGCGATGGCGCCGACGAGGAAAACGCTCGCCTTGGCGACGAGCACGGTCACGGCGGCGGGTGAGACGTTTCCGGCCTGGGCGACGCCCGTGACGACGGCGAGGATCATCAGTCCGAGGACATCGTCCACGATGGCGGCGCCGAGCACCACCTTGGCGGCGGGGTCCTGAAGCCGACCGAGGTCCGCCAGCACCCGTGCCGTGATGCCCACGCTCGTGGCGGTGAGCGCGGCCCCGACGAAGACCGCGACGAGTGGGGGCTGACCCAGCGTCCGCATGACCGCGAAGCCCAGCATGAACGGAACCGCCATGCCCACGAGCGCCACGAGCGTCGACTGCAGCCCGGCCTGGAGGAGATCGGAGAGATCCGACTCGAGACCGACCTCGAACAGGAGAATGACGACGCCGAGCTCGGCGAAGGCGTGCAGGATCTCGGACTCGTGAACGAGGCCGAGGACGCCGGGGCCGATGACGACCCCGGCGAGCAATTCGCCGAGCACTGCCGTCTGGCCGAGCCGCTCCATCCCCTCACCGGCCGCTTTGGCCGCGATCCAGACGATAGCCAGACCGACGAGGAGCGCGCCGATCTCCACGAGGATTACGGACGCCGAGAGCTCACGCCCTCGACATCGCCGCGCATCGATTCTTCACCTCGTCGACGGACCGGCACTGCTTGACGAGCTCCACGAAGGCGCCCAGCGGTGTGGCGGCGGCGGTAGCTGCCGGCGCATCGCGAGTCAGCTGGGCCAGGGCCGCCTGGCCGTCGGGGCTGTCCAGATCGCAGACGAAGATGCGCTCGGAGCCGAACCCCAGCAGCTTCGTGCGTTCGATCGTCAGCCGACCGCCCTTGAAGCCGCCCTTGTCGTGGTTGACGATAATTTTCTCGCCGCTGTCGAGCGTGAGCTGGCAGTACGCGCCGGCCTTGGGATCGGTGACGAAACGTCCGACCTTGGTCATGGTCGCCTCCCGTGTGTGGAGAACGTCGATCGGTGATCGCGCGCGGCGGCCCTTCGGCGCCGCCGTACACCACACGGGTGGGCCGCTAGTGCGGGTCTTCGGCGGGTGGCGTGGGAGGCAGCGTGGCTCGCGGCAGCCGGCTCACCACCGGATGAGCGGGGCCGCCGAGATCACGGGCCGCCTCGAAGTTCTCGATGACGTCGACGGGCGGCGCCATCATGAGCCAGTCTCGGGAAATCGCCGGGAGGGGGACGACCTCGGTGGCCGCCCGTCCACGGTTCATCTGGACGCTTTCGACCGAATCGTCCGGGTCGAAGACGAACGCTCCCGGCATCGAGGCAAGCGACAGGTCGAGCGTCACGTAGACGAGCACCGTGAGGAGGACGCGGCGGCCCACGTTCACGTGGCGATTCTACCGTATACTGCCGACCGCGACGATGACCCGCGACTGGTTCGAGAAGGTGACGATCGGTACGCTGCCGGAGCGGGCGGCGCGACGCTGGGGCGCGCGCGAGGCCCTGTGCTTCCGGGATCGGCGGTCGACGTTCGCCGACGTGGCGGCGGGCGTCGACCGGGCGGCGCGCGGCCTCGTCGCGCTCGGCATCCGGCCCGGCGACAAGGTCGCCCTGTGGATGGTCAACCGCCCCGAGTGGATCGAGATCGCCTTCGCGGTCATGAAGATCGGCGCCGTGCTCGTGGCGATCAACACGCGGCTTCGCACGGACGACGTGGCCTACATCCTCGACCAGTCCGACTCGACCACGCTCATCCTCGCCGAGCGCTCCGGCCCGATCGACTATCTCGGCATGGTGCGCGAGCTTCAGCCACCGGGAACCCCCCGCGAGGCGAGCCGGCTCCCGAAGCTGGAGCGCATCGTTGTCCTCGGCGACCGGCGGCCCGCCACGATCCCGTGGACGGAGCTGCTCGGCCGTGCCGCTGACACCGACGACGCCGCCCTGGCCGCGCGCGCGGCCGCGGTCGACCCGGACGACCTGGCGTTCCTCATGTACACCTCGGGGACGACCGGCCTGCCCAAGGGCGTGATGCACGACCACAGCTTCGTCCGCAACGTCACCGACCGCGCCTTCCGGCTGGCCATCGGCGAGCAGGACGTCATCATGATGTACCTGCCGCTCTTCCACATCTTCGCCTTCACCGAGGGGATCCTCACCTCGATGCTGACCGGGGCCCGTCAGGTGCTCACCGAGACCTTCGACGGCAACGAGAGCGTGGAGCTGATTGCCCGTGAGCGCGCGACGGTGCTCCACGGCTTCGACTCGCACTTCAAGGAGCTCTGCGACGCATACGAGCGCCAGCCGTGCGACGTGTCGAGCGTGCGCACGGGCATCGTGGCCGCGGGGATGTCGAGCTCGACCCCCGTCGCGCTCCGGGCCCGGAAGGTGTTCGGCCGGCTCGTCTCGGCCTACGGGATGACGGAGTTCGGTGTCGGGGTGGCGATCGGCGCGCTCGATTCCACCGAGGAGCAGTGCTGCGAGGCCTCGGGCCAGCCCGCGCCCGGCTACGAGATCCGCGTCGTCGATCCCGCCACCGGGCGCGATCGGCCCACGGGCACGCCGGGCGAGATCCGCGTGCGCGGCTACAGCCTCATGCAGGGCTACTACAACACGCCCGAGGCGACCGCCGCGGCCATCGACCCCGACGGCTGGATGCACACGGGCGACATGGGCCTGTTCCGCGCGGACGGCCATCTCCGCTTCATGGGCCGGTACAAGGACATGCTCAAGATCGGCGGCGAGAACGTGGATCCCATGGAGGTCGAGGCCTACCTCATGAGCCAGCCCGGCGTCGACGTCGCCGCGGTGGTGAGTTACCCCGACGCGCGGCTGGGCGAGGTCGGGGTCGCGTTCGTGCGCTGCCAGCCGGGCCACGCCCTCACGGAGGAGGACGTCCTCGCGCGCTGCCGCGGCCGCATCGCGAGCTTCAAGATCCCGCGCCACGTCATATTCCTCGACGACTTCCCGATGACCAGCTCGGGCAAGATCCAGAAGGTGAAGCTGCGCGAGGAGGCGCTGCGCAGCCTCGCGTCCCGCCCGGCGACGACGTCGGCCGCCCGATGAGCCCGGGCCGCTCCGCCGAGGCCATGCCGTGCTTCCTCCGGCGGTGGGTCGCCAGGGAGAATCACGAAAGCCTGCTCCGCCGAGAGCTCCTCCGTCTCCACGCCGCCTACGCGGAGCAGCACGATCATCTCGTCGAGGCCACGCTGTACCGCGAGCACTTCGTGGAGCGCGAGTTCCTGGGCGTGGCGCTCTACGACAAGGAGGGCGACGTCGAGAGCACCGCGCGCCAGGCCCTGCTGCGCGCGTTCGAGGGCGCCGAGCGGGAGCACGCCGAGCACGTCGCGCGCTCGTTGCGCATCGAGACCTGCTATGAATACCGGGCGATCGCCGAGAACGGAGCCTACGGCGCCGCGGTCATCCTCCGAACCCACCCCGACCATATCAGCACCGCGGTGGAGCGCCTCACCGCGCTTGCCTCCGATGTGGTGGAGCGGTTCGCGCCGAGCCGCGTCTCGATCCACCACGCGATCGACGATCCCGGCCTCTTCTTCACGATCTGCGACTCCCGCGAACCCATCGACCTCAGCCGGTACCTCGGCTCGTCGCTCCTGCGGGAGCACCACTCGGCGGTGGGCGCGCTCCTCGTCGAGCGGGCGCGCTGGTTCTCGCTCGATCCGCTCTGGCACTACTTCCGTCGTCAGAAGTTCTCGGTCTGACCCACGCGTGGAGGTGAGGATGAATCGTCTGTACGTGCACGGGCGCGCGACCGTCGAGCAAGGCACGGGCTAGTGCTCGACGTGCTCGTCACCATGCCGTTCGCCGAGCTCCAGCTCGAGCGGATCCGTGCCGTCGCCCCGGACGTTCGCGTGACGCACCGGGCGGCGGAGCCCGCCGACTATGCGCGCGTCGACGTCCTGTACACGCAGGCTCCGCCGCGCGACCTGCCCGCCGCCCGCCGGCTCAAGTGGGTGCAGCTGCACATGGCGGGGACCGATTCGCTCCACGATCATCCGATCTACGCGCAGGACGCCATCGCGCTGACGACGACGAGCGGCGTGCACGCGGCGACGGTGGCGGAGTACGCGATGACGGTGCTGCTGGCGCTCGCTCACCGCGTGCCGCGCATGGTCGAGTGGAAGGCCCGTGGCGGCTGGCCACCCGACGCCGAGCGATGGCCGCTGTTCGTGCCGACGGAGATGCGAGGCGCCACCCTCGGCATCATCGGCTACGGCAGCATCGGACGCGAGCTGGCGCGTCTGGCCAAGACGGCTTTCGCCATGACGGTGCTGGCCTGCAAGCGCGACCCCGCGCGGCGTCGGGACCCCGGCTATCACGCGCCGGGGACGGGGGATCCCCAGGGGCTGCTCCCGGACGAATGGTTGGCCCCCGACGCGCTCCACGATCTGCTCGCGCGCTCGGACGCGGTCGCGATGTGCGCGCCGCTGACGCGCGAGACGCGCGGGATGATTGGCGCCGCCGAGCTACGCGCGATGAGGCCGTCCGCCTACTTCATCAACGTCGGCCGCGGCGCGACCGTCGACGAGGCGGCGCTGGCCCAGGCGCTGGCGGAGCGGCGCATCGCGGGAGCGGCCGTCGACGTCTTCGCCCAGGAGCCGCCGCCGGCTCCGCATCCCCTCTACGGGGTCGACGGCGTCATCGTCTCGCCGCACGTCTCGGGCTTCTTGCCGAGCTACGACGACCGCTGCACCGAGCTGTTCGCCGAGAACCTCCGCCGCTACCTCGCCGGCGCTCCCCTCCTGAACCTCGTCGACAGAGCCGCCGGCTACTAGGTCAGCCCCGTCCTCCGAGCTAGAGCCCGTAGAACTCGCGCGCATTGTCGCAGGTGATCCGGCGGACGATGTCGGCCGGGAGGTGGCCGAACTGCTCCTCGATGTACTTCGACGACTCCGGCCACACGCCGTCGGGGTGCGGATAGTCGGAGCCCCACATCAGCGTCTCCACGCCGATGTCATCGATCAGCTTCGTGCCGATCCGATCGAACTGGAAGGTCGCCTTGCACTGCCGCCGCCAGTAGTCGCTCGGCTTCATCTTCAACCCGAGGTCACGGAAGCGGTCTTCCCACTCGAAGTCCATGCGGTCGAGCGCGTAGGGGATCCAGCCGATGCCGCTCTCGCCGAACGAGATCCGGATGTTGGGATAGCGCTCGAGCACCGCGGCCCCGATGACGGCGGCCACGATGTTGACGAGGTTCATCTGGAAGCCGGCGACGCTCGTGAAGAACGCCGCGCGGCGGGTGAGCCCGACCTGCCGGTCACGAACCGCCTGGGGCAGGGAGGGGAACGTGTGGAAGTGCAGCGGCAGGTTCACCTCGTTCACGGCCTGCCACAGCGGCTCCCACATCGGGTGCCACATGGGCTCCATGTCCCACGAGCACGACAGCTCGAGGCCCCGGAGGCCGAGCTTGGCCGCGCGATGGATCTCGCGGATCGCGGCCTCGATGTCGCCGTACGGCAGACAGGCCAGGCCGATGTGGCGCTCGGGGTAATGCCGGCAGAAGTCGACGAGCCAGTCGTTGTAGATGCGGAACATCTCGCCGGTGGCCTCGTGGTCACCGAGCCGGCTGGCGGCGCCGAGGATGCCGAAGAGGACCTCGGCGTCGACGCCGTCGCGCTCCATGTCGGCGCGGCGAAGATGCGGATCGGCGGGACGACGGATCCCCTTCTTGCCGTCCTCGTACAGCCCGGTCGAGGCCATGACATCGAGCCGGTAGTTCTGGCCGGGGACGTACTTCGATCCGGTCGAGCCGGTGCCGCCGACCAGGCCCAGCGGCGCGTCCTTCCTGGTCGTCCAGCGGGGACCGTCCGGCCCATCGACGACGTAGGGCATCCGGTCCTTCATGGCCGCCGAGGCATTCGAGGTGAACAGATCGGCGGGAAGCCAGGGCAGGTCGATGTGACAGTCGGCGGAGATCCTCGTGTAGCGCATGGCCTCGTCCTCCGGCCCATACGGTAGCACGAGCCGCGCTTGTCAGGGCCAGCCCTCCGGCGTACAGTCGCCGCGCCGGAGGTGACTCCATGGACGTCGAGAGACTGCGTGCCGAGTACGTGACCGCGCTCACGGCGCAGGCGGAGCGGCGCTTCGGCGCCGCGCGCGCCGAAGCGCTGCGCCAGACCATCGCCGATGTCGCCGGCTGGATGACCGAGATCGCGACGTTTCCCGTCGACGCCGACGAGGCGCCGGCGTTCTACGCGGAGCCGGCGTCGTGAGCCCGCACGAGCTGGGCGCCGTCGACGCGGCCCGCGCGATCCGCCGCAAGGAGCTGTCGCCGGTCGATCTGGTGGAGGCGCTCCTCGCGCGCATCGCGGAGGTGGACGCGCGCGTGCAGGCGTGGGCTTTGGTCGATGGCGACGGCGCGCGCGCCTCGGCGCGCCAGAGGGCGGACGAGGTTGCCCGCGGCGCGCTGCAGGGGCCGCTGCACGGCGTGCCCTTCGGCGCCAAGGACATCTTCTACAGCGCAGGCCTGCGCACCGAGGGCGGCTCGAAAGTGATGGCGGGCTTCGTGCCGAGCTACGACGCGACCTCGGTGGCGCGGCTGAAGGCCGCCGGCGCGATTCTGCTCGGCAAGACCCACACGACCGAGTTCGCGACGTACGACCCGGCGCCCACGCGCAATCCTTGGAATCTCGGGTGCACGCCCGGCGGCTCGTCGAGCGGGTCGGCGGCCGCGGTCGCCGCGCGCATGGCCCCCCTCGCGCTCGGCACCCAGACGATCGGCTCGAACGTGCGCCCGGCGTCGTACTGCGGGCTCGTCGGTCTCAAGCCGACGTTCGGCCGGATCAGCACGCGCGGCGTGATGGCGCTCAGCTACACCCAGGACCACGTCGGTCTCATGGCCAGGAGCGTGGAGGACATCGCGCTGGGGCTCCAGGTCGCGGCGGGATACGATCGCAACGATCCAAGCTCGTCGCGCGCCGCGGTGCCCGACTACCTCGAAGCCATCACACGCCGGTACGCCCCGCGCATCGGCGTTCTGCGGGATGTCTTCTTCGAGCGCGCGACGGACGAGGTTGCGCGCATCACGTCGGCGGCGGTCGACCGCCTGGCCCGCGCCGGCGCGGCCGTCGAGGAGGCGAAGCTGCCGCCGAGCTTCTCGGCGGTGTACGCCGCGGCTTACCTGATCACGCGGAGCGACACCGCCAGCATCCATGCCGAGCGCTTCGCCCAGAAGGCCGATCTCTACCGTCCGGCGATCCGGGGCGCCATCGAGATGGGCATGCTGATCCCCGGCGATCTCTACGTGCGGTCGCTCCGGATCCGGCGCCAGTTCCGCCGCGAGATGGCCCCGCTGCTCGAGCGCTTCGACGTGCTCCTGACGCCGACGACGCCGGCGCCGGCGCCCGAAGGCATGCCCACCGGCGACCCGCGGTTCCAGGTCCCATGGTCGCTCAGCGGGCTGCCGTCGATCACCGTCCCGTGCGGGCTCTCGGCGTCCGGGCTGCCGCTCGGCATCCAGCTCGTGAGCGGGATGTTCAGCGAGCCCTCGCTCCTGGCCATGGCGGCGTGGTGCGAGGACGTTCTCGGCCGCGGCCCGGCCCCCAAGCTCTAGCCGGGCACCTGGGGTCAGGCCTTGACTTCTATACATCTTCGGCCGAGCGGTCTCCTCGCCATCGCCGACCCTGGGAAGATGTATAGAAGTCAAGGCCTGACCCCGTCATGGAGGCAAGCATGAAGATCGGTGTGGTGTTTCCGCAAATCGATATCGGTAACGATCCGCAGGCGATTCGTGACTACGCGCAAGCGGTGGAGGCCATGGGGTACACGCACATCCTGGCCTACGATCACGTGCTGGGCGCGAACCGCGAGCGCTACCGCGACCTGACCGGGCCGTACGGCCATCGCGACGCCTTCCACGAGCCCTTCGTGCTCTTCGGGTTTCTGGCCGCGGCCACCCAGCGCGTCGGGCTCGCGACCGGCATTCTCATTCTGCCCCAGCGGCAAACGGCGCTCGTCGCCAAGCAGGCGGCCGCCGTCGACGTGCTCTCGGGCGGCCGGCTGCGTCTGGGCGTCGCGGTCGGCTGGAACTACGTCGAGTATGGGGCCCTCGGCGAGGACTTCCACACCCGCGGCAAGCGGATCGAGGAGCAGATCGAGGTCCTGCGCGCGCTGTGGACGAAGGAGCTCGCGACGATCGAGGGCCGCGAGCATCGGATCGCCGACGCCGGCGTCAATCCGCTGCCGATCCAGCGGCCGATCCCCATCTGGATGGGCGGGCACAGCGAGGCCGCGATGCGCCGCGCCGCCCGGCTGGCCGACGGCTGGATGTGGTCGGGCAATCTCCGCCCGGGCCCGGAGGCGCAGGCCACGCTCGACCGCGTCCACCAGCTCGTGACGGCGGCCGGCCGGCGCCCCGCCGCCTTCGGCATCGAGGGACGCGTGACGCTGGCCCGGCTGACGCCCGAGCAGTGGGCGGACGAGGTCGCGGGCTGGCGGAAGATGCCGGGAGTCACGCACGTCTGCGTCGATACGATGCGCATGGGCCTGACCAAACCGGATCAGCACATCGACACGCTGCGGCGCTTCAAGGAGGCCGCGCTATGACGATCTTCCTGGCCGTCGCGGTCACCGTGCTCACGCTCGCGTCTGCCGTGCCGGTAGCGGCCGGTCACGAGGACGGCAAGGTCTTGCTCTTCGCGCAACCCATCGCCAAGGCGGACTCGATCTGGATGGCGCTGCACAAGGGATTCTTCAAGGACGAGAAGCTCGACGTCACGGTGAAGTGGTTCTCGGCGGGAACGACGGCCATGCAGACCTTCCAGTCGGGCAAGGAGGGCAAGCGCGGCTTCGGCGACTTCAACACCGGCGGCGAGCTGCCCGCCGTGAACTTCTGGCAGAACATGGACGAGCAGTACGCGCTCCTGGCCATCATCGAGCGCGACACCGAGGGCTACGTCGGCATCGCCAAGGCCGAGATCAAGACGGGCAAGGACCTCAAGGGCAAGACGATCGCCACGCGCGTCGGCTCGACGGGCTCGTGGTTCGTCAGCGAGTATCTCAAGGCCCAGGGGCTCACCGACAAGGACGTCACGATCAAGAACCTGGACCCGCACATCATGCCGTCGGCGCTCGACCGTGGGGACATCGACGCGTTCTTCGTCTGGGAGCCCTACGGCGCCCAGGCGCTGAAGATCTCGGGCACGCGCGTGCACAAGCTCACCACCGCCAAGGGGTTCATGAACGGCTATCTCGTCATCGGCGCCTGGAAGTGGTACCTGCGCGAGCATCCCGGCGTCGCCGAGCGCATGCTGCGCGCCATGGACAAGGGCCGGCAGTACGCCGCCCAGCACAAGGACGAGGTCATCAAGTTCGCGCGCGAGCAGTTCAGCGTCCAGGACATCGCTCCGATCGAGGCCGACTACGCATACAACGAGCGCGTCATCGGCCTCGACAAGGTGGCCTGGGACGACTTCACGAAGCTCTCGGCGTGGATGAAGGAGAGCGGGATGGCCAAGCGGCCTTGGAACCCCCGGGCCTTCTTCGAGCCGGGGCCGCTCATGCGCGCGCTGCCCGAGCGCGTGTCGCCGGAGTTTCGCTGGTAGCACGGCGACGCGGCCGGTGCTCACGATTCACGGTCTCGACAAGTCGTTCACGCTCCGTCGCGGCGGGCCGCCGACCCGCGTGCTCGCCGGCATCGACCTCGAGATCGGGAAGGGCGAGCTCTTCTGCCTCCTGGGCGCGAGCGGCTGCGGCAAGACGACCCTGCTGAACATCCTGGCCGGCTTCGAGGCGCCGAGCGGTGGCGAGCTGCGGCTCGACGGTGCACCGATCACGCGCGCCGGGCGCGATCGCGTGGTGTTCTTCCAGAACGCAGACGCCGCGCTCTTCCCCTGGCTCACCGCCGAGGAGAACGTGGCGTTCGGGCTGCGGATCCAGGGCCTGCCACGGTCGCGGCGCGCGCCCGTGGTCGAGCGGTACCTGCGGCTCGTCGGCCTGTGGGACGATCGCTCGAAGTATCCGCGGCAGCTCTCGGGCGGCATGAAGCAGCGCATCCAGATCGCGCGGGGGCTGGCCATCGATCCCGCGATCCTGCTCATGGACGAGCCGTTCGCGGCGCTCGACGCGATCACGCGGCGACTCATGCACACCGAATTGCTGAGAATCTGGGCCGCGACCGGCACCACGATCGTGTTCGTCACCCACGACGTCGGCGAGGCGATCGTGCTCGCCGACCGGATCGGCGTGATGACGCGCGGCCCGGCCGCCACGCTCAAGGCGCTCCTGCCCGTCGAGCTGCCGCGTCCCCGTGATCTCGCCGATCCTCGGCTGGCCGCGACCTACGGCCGCGTCGAGGCGCTGCTCTTGCCGGAAGCGTCCTGATGGATGGCCTGCGTCGCGT
>WNGF01001447.1_pt1 | contig 34886 bp, 33 predicted proteins | sample 5400641 | NCBI WGS metagenome assembly WNGF01 (sample SAMN13153371, study PRJNA577476) | soil metagenome | isolation source: 80 cm soil or saprolite under grassland replicate 2 | place: USA:California | collected 2016-06-15 | reverse complement strand
CGATCGTGCTCCGCGCGCCCTCCCAGATCGACATCAGCATGTCCTGCAGCACGATCCGCGTCTGCGCGTCGAGCGGCCCGAAGGGCTCGTCCATCAGGATCACGGGCGGCTCGTAGATCAGCGTGCGCACGATGGCCCCGCGCTGGCGCATGCCGCCGGACAGCTCGTGGGGGTACGCGTCGCCGAAGCCCTCGAGGCCGACGCGGGCGAGCCAGTGATCGGCCCGGTCGCGGCGCTGGCGAGCTCCAGCGGCAAGGCGACGTTGTCGCGGAGGGTCCGCCAGGGGAACAGGTTGTCCTGCTGCGTGATGTAGCCCACCCGTCGGCTCACCCCCGCGATCGCCCGCCCGTCCAGCCGGACCGAGCCCTCGCTGGCGGGGGTCAGGCCGGAGATGATGTTGAGGAGCGTGGATTTGCCGCAGCCACTGGGGCCGACCAGCGTGACGAACTCCCGCCCGCGACCGTCAGCGTCGTCGCCTCGAGCGCGTGGACGACCCGCCTCGGACGAGGAGTCGAGCAGGCTTGCGCTCGTGGGCCGGTTCGACTAGGCTCACGTCCGCGCTCTGGATGCCCAGAGGGGCCCAGGGAAGGCGGTGCGAAACCGTCGCGACCCCGTCACTGTAATCGGGGACGAAACCCGCACGAGCCACTGGCCGCGAGGCCGGGAAGGCGCGGGGAGTAGGACGATCCGAGAGCCAGGAGACCTGCCCGAGCGCCCCTAGCTGATCACCGCTCTTCGAGGGAGGACGCGGATTGGTAGAGCACCACCATCGCCCGGGCCTGGAAATATTCCCCCGTCACACCCCAAAGGAGGTCAGAGCCCTGTAGCCACGTGACTGCCCCGGATTCAGGGAAGCCGGTAAGGCGTCGAGCCGAAGCCGGCACGGTCCCGCCACTGTGAGTGGGGAGCGCCGTCCGATCCGACAGCGGAGCCACTGTCCCGCGAAACCGGGATGGGAAGGCCGGATGACCGCGACGATCCACGAGTCAGGAGACCTCTCCGGGGTGACGCTGCGAACCCTTTCGCGGAAAAGGAGCGAGCCGTGAAGCAAGGTCTCGTGATCTCGATGCTCGTGCTCGGCCTGACGGCCGTCGCGCGAGCGCAAAGCGTTCCGAGCCCGGAGGGCGTGTCGATCGCGCAGGATGTGAAGAAGGTCGAGCCGGTCGTCGTCACGGCCACGAAGGTCGAGACGCCGCAAGGCGAGCTGGGGACGAGCGTGAGCATCATCACGGAAGACGACGTCCGCACCTACAACTACAGTGGCCTCGAGGAGGCGCTGCGCAACGTGCCCGGCGTGGAGATCGCGCGCTCGGGCAGCCTCGGCAAGACCGCGAGCATACGGATCCGGGGCGCCGGACCGGAGCAGGTGGTCGTGCTCGTCGACGGCATGCGGGTCTCGAGCCCGACCCAGGGGATCACGGAGCTGTCCGAGCTGACCCTCGATGGTATCGACCGGGTGGAGATCGTGCGCGGCCCCCAGTCGACGCTCTACGGCGCCGACGCGATCGGCGGCGTCGTGAACATCATCACCAAGAAGGGCCAGGGGCCGATCCACGGCTCGGTGTGGGTGGAGGGCGGCAGCTACGGGACCATGCGAGAGCAGGCCAACGTGCAGGGATCGTTCGGCGGCTTCAACTACAACCTCTCGGGCAGCCGCTACGACACGCGCGGCCATTTCGACAACGACGATTCCAATCTCTCGTCGTTCAACGGGCGGATCGGCTACGATTTTCCCTGGAAGGGCGAGCTGACGCTGACGGGCCGGTATCTGAAGCTCGACAACGGCCTGCCCGTCGCCTCGACGTTTCCGCGCATCGTCTTCGACCCCAACGCGCAATCGCAGAGCGAGACCTATCTCTACGGGCTGACGTACAAGCAGCCCCTGTTCCCGTGGTGGGACCTGAGCCTCCGCTGGGGGCAGTGGTGGAACAACAGCGGGTTTCAGAACCCGCCACCGCCGGGGACCTCGACCACGATCTCCCAGATCGATACGAAGCGACAGGAGGCCGAGGTCGTCAACTCGTTCCGGCTGGCATCCTGGAACACACTGACCGCGGGCTTCGAGAACCGCGCCGAGCAGGGACGGAACGCGGCCGGCGGAACGTTCCCCGGCAGGTTTCGAGCGTCGCTGGAGACGCGCAGCGGATTCGTGGAGGACAGTATCCGGCTGTTCGACCGCATCTTCCTCGACGGGGGCCTCCGCTACGAGTCGAACGACGTCTTCGGCAGCGAGCTGACGCCCCGGGTGTCGGGGGCGCTCGTGATCAAGGAGACGGCGACGAGGATCCACGCGTCGTGGGGGAAGGGCTTCCGCGCGCCCACCATCAACGACCTGTTCTTTCCCGGCTTCGGCAACCCCAACCTGCAGCCGGAGCACAGCGAGAGCTACGACGTCGGCGTCGACCAGAAGCTCTGGCAGAATCGGATCCGGTTCGGCTCGACGTTCTTTCACAACCAGTTCACGAACCTGATCCAGTTCGTGTTCGATCCCGTCACCTTCCTGGCCATGCCCATCAACGTGGGGCGGGCCGTGACCGAAGGCGTGGAGAGCTACGTCGAGGTGGAGCCGCTCGACTGGCTGCTCGTCTGGGCCAACCACACCTACACGAGGACGGAGGACCTCCTGACGCACCGTCCGCTCCGACGCTTCGCGCCCAACCGCTGGAACACCGGCGTGACGGTGACCCCGATCGAGCGTCTCACGGTGTTCGCCCAGGCCCACGTCGTGTCCAAGCAGTTCGAGTCGCCGGCCGCCGGCCGGAACCCGGGTTACTATCGCCTCGACGTCGGCGGTACGCTGCGTCTTCTGGGGCGCGTGGGGAAGATGGATCGACTGGACCTGACGCTGCGCATCGACAACGTGACCGACCACCGGTACGCCGAGACCTTCGGATTTCCCGCCCTCGGCCTCAACGCCCTCGTCGGTCTGCGGGCGTTCGTCCGATGATCCGCGAGTCTCCGATCCCTGATCTCGCGATCGACGTCGATGCCGAGGCCGTCGTGATCCGCGCGGAGCGCCCGCTCCGCGCGGTATCCTCGGCCATCGTTGGCGGGGGCCTCGTGCAGGCGCGCGCCATCGTCAATCTCCACGTCCCCAAAGGCTTCCAGTGTGCCGACAGCGCGGGGCATCTCGCCGAGCTCGCGCGCCGCCGCGCGGTCCCGACACCCTTCGTGGGACTCCTCACGGGCGCGGCGACCGACAAGGCCGAGCTGGCCACCGAACACCTGGACGGACTGTCGGCGTCCGTGGTCGTCACCGTCGGCCTCAGCAACCGGAGCGCGGCCGGACGCAGCGCTCAGGCGATGTGGCGGCCCTCGACCATCAACACGATCGTGATCGTGGACGCCACGCCCGAGGACGCCGCCCTCGTCAACCTCGTCATCACCGCCACCGAGGCGAAGACGCTGGCGCTCGCCGAGGCCGGGATCTCCACGCGCGAGGGCGGCCTCGTCACCGGAACGTCGACCGACGCCGTGGTCGTGGCCGCCACCGGGCGCGGGCCGCGCTGCCGCTTCGGTGGGCCGGTCAGCGATCTCGGATGGCTCGTGGCCCGGGCCGTCAAGTCGGCGCTCGACGCGGGTGTCGCGCGCTGGGTGGCCGAGCCTCGATGAGCCGTCGGCCCTGGATCGGCGTGAGCCTCTCGGTGACGGTGCACGCCGCCGTGCTCGCGCTGGTCGTCGTCTCGTTCTCGCGGGATGACTGGCTGCCGGTGCTCGTGGTCGACCTCCGCGACGAAGTCCGCTCGGGGCCGACGACCTCAGTGGGCGCCCCCGCCGGTGAGGCCTCGGGTTCGCCTGCTTCGCCACCGGCGCCGCGCCGGTCGCGGGCCGCGAAGCGCGGCACTTCTCGAGCGACGGCGGATGCGCCCGAGTCCGCGGCGCCGCCCGCCCCGGCACCGATGCCGACGATGATCGCCGACACGCCATCGCCCGCGACGCCGCCTTCCGCGGCGATCGAGCCCGCGCCCGAGTCGCCAGCGGCGGCGGCGCCCCGACGCGAATCTCCACCGTCGCGATCTCTCGCTGGCGCGGCGCCCGGGGATGCGGCCTCGCCCCACGCAGGTGAGAGCAGCGGAAGGAGCGGGCCCGAAGGTGGCAATGGCGGGTCCGCGTCGTCGCCGGGCCACGGGTCGGAGGGTGGTCCGGGCGGGCGTGCCGGACAAGCGCTGGCGGTGGCCACCCCCGGTTCGGGTAGCGGCGTCGGTGCGGAGTATGGACCCTACTTGACGGCCCTCCGCCAGCGGATCCAGCAATCCGTGCGCTACCCCGCCAGCGCGCGCCGCCGCGGACTCGGGGGGACCGTGAACGTGGAGATCCTGATTCTCTCGAATGGCGCTGTCGGCGACATCCGGCTTCTCGAGTCCTCGAGTCACTCGGTGCTCGACGACGCGGCGCTCGACACGATCCGCTCGCTTCCGCGCATGCCGCTGCCGCCCGACCTCCCCGCGCGTCCACTGCGTGTCCGCGTCCCCGTCGTGTTCCAGCTCCAGTAAGCGATGGGCTCCCTGGCGCGGTGTTTGATGATCCAGGGGACGGCGTCGGGGGTGGGCAAGAGCATCCTCACCGCTGCCCTGTGCCGGCTGCTTTCGCGCGCGGGATATCGGGTGGCGCCGTTCAAGTCGCAGAACATGGCGCTGAACGCGGCGGTCACCCCGGACGGCCGGGAGATCGGGCGCGCCCAGGCCGCCCAGGCGGAGGCCGCGGGTCTCGAGCCGAGCGTCGACATGAACCCGATCCTGCTCAAGCCCGAGGGCGAGAACCGTTCGCAAGTCGTCGTCGCCGGCGTGCCCCGCGCGGTCGTGGACTTCAAGGAGTACGGCCGTCTGCGCGCCGAGCTGTTTCCGGTCGTCGAGGCGAGCCTGGACCGCCTCCGTCGTGCCTACGAGCTCGTCGTCATCGAGGGCGCGGGCAGCCCCGCCGAGATCAATCTGGCCGACGGCGAGATCGTCAACATGCGCATCGCGCGGCTGGCCGAGGCCCCGGTGGTCCTGGCCGGAGACATCGATCGTGGAGGCGTCTTCGCCGCGTTCATCGGGACGCTCGCGTTGCTCGAGCCGGACGACCGAGGGCGTATCGAGGCCTTCATCATCAATAAGTTCCGTGGGGACGCGTCACTCCTGACCTCAGGTCTCGACATCCTCACCAGACGGACCGGCCGGCCAGTGCTCGGGGTCGTTCCCTGGCTCGAGGACATCGCGGTCGCGGCGGAGGATTCGCTGGATCTCGATGGCCGGCGCGGTCGTCCGGACGCCGACATCGATATCGCCGTCGTCAGGCTTCCACTCATCGCCAACTTCGACGACTTCGATTCCCTGGCGGAGGAGCCGCGCGTGGCCGTTCGTTTCGTGCGCCGGCCGGACGACCTGGCCCGGGCCGATCTCATCGTGTTGCCGGGCAGCAAGAGCACGATCGCCGACCTCGCGTGGCTGCGCGACACCGGTCTGGCCGACGCGATCGTCGCCGCCGCGACCACGGGCCGGCCCGTGCTGGGGATCTGCGGTGGCTACCAGATGCTCGGACGCACGCTGCGCGACCCGCACGGAATCGAATCGACGGCCGGCGAGGCCTCGGGCCTCGGCCTGCTGAGCGCCGTGACGACCTTTGCCCCGGCGAAGACGACCGTGCGGGTGAGGGGACGCGCAGACGCGTCCGCGGGACCGTTCGCCGCCGCGTCCGGCTCGCCGCTCTCCGCGTACGAGATCCACATGGGCGTGACGGAGACTGGCGAGGCCCGCCATCCGTTCACCGTGACGTGGCGCAATGGCGCGACGATCGACGAGGCGGACGGCGCGATCAATGCGCGGGGGAACGTTGTCGGCACCTACCTGCACGGTCTGCTCACGAACGACGCCGTGCGCCGGGCGCTCCTGGTCGACCTGGCCGGACGCAAGGGCGTCGATCCCGACCCCCGCTGGGGGCATCGGCCGGGCGCCGACCGCTACGATCGTCTCGCTGACGTCGTGGGCGGCGCGATCGATCTCGCTCTCCTCGCGCGACTCCTGCGGGTCGACCCACGGCGGCTCTCGTCCTCCTGATCGCGATCGCCGTCGATCTCGGCGTCGGCGATCCGCCGAATCGCTGGCACCCGGTTGCGTGGATCGGCCGCGCGCTCGGGCGCGGGCGTGCCGCGTTCGCGTCGGGTGGCCCGACGCGTCTGCTGATCGCCGGCGCCCTCGTCACCCTTGGCGTCGCCGGCCTCGCCGCCGCCGCCGCGGTCGCGCTCGTCGCGGTGACCTCGGGGCTCGGCTGGCTCGGGATCCTGGTCGAAGCCCTCGCGCTCAAATCGATGCTCTCGGTGCGCGGGCTCGCCCGGTCCGCCCTCGCGATCGGCGACGATCTCGAGCGCGACGATCTGGCCGCGGCGCGCGCGGCCCTTGGGCGCGATCTCGTGAGCCGGCCCACGGCGGCTCTCGACGCGGGACAGGTCGCCTCGGCGGCCGTGGAGTCGGTGGCCGAGAATCTCACCGACGCCTTCCTGGCCCCCGTGCTGTTCTTCCTGGCCTTCGGCCTGCCGGGGGCCGTCGCCTATCGCGTGGTGAACACCGCCGACGCGATGATCGGCTACCGCGAGGGCGTGCTGTTGCAGTTCGGTCGCCTGGCCGCGAGGCTCGACGACCTTCTCAATCTCGCCCCGGCGCGCCTGGCCGCCCTGGCGCTGGCCCTCGCGGCGCCCCTGGCCGGCGCCGACGGACGCCGGGCCCTCGCGACGATGCGCCGCGATCATGGGCTCACGGCCAGCCCGAACGCCGGCTGGACGATGGCGGCGATGGCCGGCGCGCTCGGCGTGGCCCTCACGAAGCCCGGCGCCTACCGGCTGGGCGCCGGCCGCGCGCCGACGAGCGCCGACGTCGCGCGCAGTGTCCAGGTGATGGCGATCGCGGCCGCGCTCGCCCTGCCGGTGATCGTCGCGATCTCGCTGGCCGTGCGCTGACGACGATCGTCCGGTCGGCGGACGTTTTTCTGCCGATGCGGTTCGGCGCGGCACGTATCATGGGATCATCGCCGCCAACGAGCGGCGATTCGTATTCCGGGGCCCTGTGCAAAGGATGGCGCGCTGAAACTGACGGATCGGCTGACGGACGGTGTGAAACGGGCGCTGGCGGCGGCGAGCCTGCCCGACGCCGTGGACTGCGCCTGGGAGGTCCCCCGTCAGTCCGAGCACGGCGACTACGCGACCAACACCGCGATGGTTCTCGCGCGGGCCGCGCGCCGACCACCCCGTCAGATCGCCGAGCTGATCGCCACGCACTTTCCTTCGCTGCCCGAGGTGGCGCGCGTCGAGGTCGCCGGTCCCGGCTTCCTGAACGTCTTCCTCGCGCCGGAATGGTGCGCCGAGGCCCTGCGCGAGGTGCTGGCGGCGGGGCCGGCCTGGGGCCGCGGGCGGACGCACGAGGGCGAGCGCGTGCGGGTCGAGTTCGTCTCCGCCAATCCCACGGGACCCCTGGTGATCGTCAACGCGCGGGCCGCCGCCGTCGGCGATGCCCTCGTCCGGCTCCTGCGCTGGCAGGGCGCGACCGTCACCAGCGAGTACTACGTCAACGACGCGGGCACGCAGTTCGAGACGCTCGCGCGATCCTTCGAGGCACGGGTACGCCAGGCCCGCGGCGAGGCGGTGCCGCTTCCGGAGGGCGGGTATCCGGGCGAGTACCTCGTCGACCTGGCGCGGGAGCTCGTCGGGAGCGCGCCCCTCGGCGGCACCACCGAGCTCGGTCGCTACGCCGTCGATCGCATGCTCGCGGGCCAGCGCAAGGTCCTGGCCGATTACGGCGTCGAGTTCGACGTCTGGTCCTCGGAGCAGCACACCGTTCGCGACCTGGGGTTTCCCGAGCGCGCCATCGCCGAGCTGACCAAGCGGGATCTGACGTACGAGCAGGACGGTGCCTTGTGGTTTCGCTCGACGCGGTTCGGCGACGACAAGGACCGCGTGCTGCGTCGATCGAACGGCGAGCTGACCTACTTCGGCGTCGACATCGGCTATCACCACTACGTGAAGTTCGCCGACACCGACCGGCTCGTGAACCTGATCGGGCCCGATCACCATGGCCACATCGCGCGGATGCGCGCGGCCATGCAGGCGCTCGGTCACCCGCCCGACGCGCTGGAGTTCCTCATCATCCAGCTCGTCACGCTGCTGCGCGACGGGCAGCCGGTGCGCATGTCCAAGCGCCGGGGCGAGTTCGTGCTCATGGAGGAGCTGCTCGAGGAGGTCGGCCGCGACGCCGCCCGGTACACGTTCCTGATGCGGCGGCACGACAGCCCGCTGGACTTCGATCTCGGCGTGGCGACCCGGCAGTCGGCGGAGAACCCGGTCTACTACGTCCAGTACGCCCACGCGCGGATCCGATCCATCTGGAGGCAGGTGGCCGAGCAAGCGATCGAGGTCCCGCCGTGGCCCGAGATCACGCTGGCGTCGCTTCGCCTGCCCGAGGAGCAGGCCATCGTCAAGCAACTCCTGCAGTTTCCCGATCTCGTCGCCGGGGCGGCCCGCGCCCTCGAGCCGCACCGGATCGCGTACTGGCTCTACGAGCTGGCGGGCCTGTTTCATCCGTACTACAAGGCGCACCGGATCATCCAGCCCGATCGCGAGCTCATGCTCGCGCGGCTCGGGCTGTGCACGGCGGTGGGTGAGGTCGTGCGCAACGGGCTCGAGCTCCTGGGCGTGAGCGCGCCCGAGGCGATGTGAGCCCGCCGCGCCGCCGCCGCGCGCCGGCCCTCGCCCGCTCGTCGCGGCGGCCCGTCTCGTCGCTGCTCTTCGCGGTGGGCTGTCTGGCCGTCCTCGGCGTGACGTTTGCCCTGGGCATGGCCGCCGGGCGACGCTGGCCGAACGGGCTGCCGTTGCCGGGATTCCGCGCCGCCTCGACCGCGACGGCCGCGGCGCGCGACCCGCGGCGCCCGGAAGCGCGCGGGCTCGACAAGGACAAAGGCAAGCCGCGCGCGGAGGCCCCGCCCGTCCTGACCTTCTATCACGAGCTGACGGCGCCGCTGGCCACTCCGGCTCCGCCGACGCGGGCGGCCGCGAAGGCGGAGCGCGCCGAGGCCAAGCCGGCCGAGACCGTGAAGCCGGCGGCCCGGAGCGACGCGATCAAGGCCCCGAGCGCCGTCCCGGCGGCGGACACGTCGCTCCAGGACGTCGAGGGAACGCCGGTGGCCATGACGACGCCGGCACCCGCCGGGAGCGAGCCGCGGTTCACGGTGCAGGTGGGAGCGTTCAAGGTCCGCGCCCAGGCCGAAGCGTTGCGGGTGCGCCTGGCCGAGCGTGGCCAGGACGCGTCCTTGAGCGAGGCCGAGATCGCCGGCGCGACGCAGTACCGGGTGCGGGTGGGAGCGTTCACCACGCGGCAGGCGGCGCAGGACGCGGCCGCGCGGCTCGGCAACGAGCACCGCCTGTCGACGTATGTCACGACACGCTGAGGCCGGCCTCCGCCCGGGACGCGTCCTCATCACCGAGGACGAGCTGCGGGCCCGGGTGGCGGATCTCGGTCAGGTGATCGGCCGCGACTACGAGAAGCTGAACCCGATCCTCGTCGGCGTCCTCCAGGGCGCCTTCCTGTTCATGGCGGACCTCATCCGCGCGATTCCCATCAACCTCACGACCGATTTCATCGGCCTGTCGAGCTACGCCGCGGCCACGACCTCGTCGGGCGTGGTGCGTCTGGTGTCCGACCTGTCGCTGCCGATCGATGGTCGCGACGTGCTGATCGTGGAAGACATCGTGGACACGGGGCACACGCTCACCTACTTGAAGCGCAACCTCGAGGCGCGGCGGCCGCGGAGCCTTCGCGTGTGCGTGCTCCTCGACAAGATCGAGCGCCGCGAGATCGAGGTCGACCTCGACTACATCGGATTCACGATCCCCAACGTCTACGTCGTCGGGTATGGCTTCGACCACGGTGGGCTCTACCGCAATCTCCCCTACGTGTCGGCGCTCGAAGAATCCTGAGCCACGCCGGCGACAGCGGCCGCCGCGACGCGTCATGGCACGCCTGGTGCTATAATCAATCGCGATGAACCAGGTCTACAAGAACCTCGCCCTGTGGATGGTCATCGGCCTCATCGTGATCCTGCTCTTCACGGTGTTCCAGGGGGCGCAGCAGGGGGGCCAGGAACAGCCGAACTTCTCGGAATTTCTCAAGGCCGTCGAGCAAGGCCGCGTCGAGTCGGTCGTCATCCGCGGCAATCTCGTCACCTATAACCTCAAGGACAGCGCCCAGACCCAGCGCACGTACATCGTCGACTACCCGGACCTCGTGAAGATGCTCCGGGATCGCGGGGTGCGGATCGCCGTGAAGCCCCCGGACTCGAACCCCTGGTACGCGATCTTCCTGCAGTGGGTCCCGATGCTGCTCTTCATCGGCGTCTGGATCTTCTTCATGCGGCAGATGCAGGGGGGCGGGGCCAAGGCGCTGTCGTTCGGGAAGGCTCGGGCCCGGCTGGTCTCCGAGAAGCAGAACAAGATCACGTTCCAGGACGTCGCGGGCGTCGACGAGGCCAAGGAAGAGCTGCGCGAGATCATCGACTTCCTCAAGGACCCCCAGAAGTTCCAGAAGCTCGGCGGCAAGATCCCGAAGGGCGTGCTCCTGGTCGGCCCGCCCGGCACCGGCAAGACGCTGCTGGCGAAAGCGATAGCGGGTGAAGCGAACGTTCCTTTCTTTTCGATTTCCGGATCAGACTTCGTTGAAATGTTCGTCGGCGTCGGTGCGTCGCGCGTGCGGGACCTTTTTGAACAAGGCAAGAAGCACGCGCCGTGCATCATCTTCATGGACGAGATCGACGCCGTCGGCCGGCATCGCGGGGCCGGGCTCGGCGGCGGTCACGACGAGCGCGAGCAGACGCTGAACCAGCTGCTCGTCGAGATGGACGGCTTCGAGACCAACGAGGGCGTGATCCTGATCGCCGCGACCAACCGGCCCGACGTCCTCGATCCCGCGCTGCTCCGGCCGGGACGCTTCGACCGCCAGGTCGTGGTGCCGCGCCCCGACGTCAAGGGCCGCGAGGAGATCCTGCGCGTGCACGCGCGCCGCATCCCGCTGGCGCCCGACGTCGAGCTGAAGGTCCTCGCCCGCGGCACCCCGGGCTTCTCGGGCGCCGATCTCGCCAACCTGGTCAACGAGGCGGCGCTGCTCGCCGCGCGGCAGAGCAAGAAGTTCGTCGAGATGCTCGACTTCGAGAACGCCAAGGACAAGGTCCTCATGGGCGTCGAGCGCCGCTCCATGATCATCAGCGACACGGAGAAGCGCACGATCGCCTACCACGAGGCGGGGCACACCCTGGTCGCGGACTTCCTGCCCGGCACGGATCCCGTCCACAAGGTGACGATCATCCCGCGCGGCCGCGCGCTCGGCCTCACGCAGCAGCTCCCGCTCGACGACAAGTACAACTACTCGCGTGACTACCTCGTCAACCGCATCACGATCCTGCTGGGCGGGCGGGCCGCCGAGGAGATCGTGCTGAACCAGCAGACGACGGGGGCGGGGGATGATCTCGAGAAGGCCACGGAGATGGCCCGCAAGATGGTCTGCGAGTGGGGGATGTCCGACAAGCTCGGCCCGCTGACCTTCGGCAAGAACGAGGAGCACATCTTCCTCGGCCGCGAGGTCACCCGCGCGAAGGACTACAGCGAGGGCACGGCGCTGCTCATCGACGGCGAGATCAAGCGCCTCGTGATGGACTGCGCCTCCCGCGCCCGGCAGATCCTCGAGGAGCACCTCGAGAAGCTCCACGCGCTCGCCCGTGCGCTGCTCGAGCGGGAGACGCTCGACGGCGAGGAAATCGCGCGGATCCTTCGCGCGCGTCCGTTCTCCGAGGCTCCGGCGCCGGCGTAATCTCTCCACTTCGCGTGGTGGGCGGGGTGAGCGGGTCCTTCGGAAACCCGATCGGACCGTGCGGCAGACCGCGAGGAGCGCAGTATCCCGTGAGCCGCGACATCACGTACTACGACGGGTTCCCGAAGGACCCGCTCGCCCCGCCCGCCACTCTCCCCGGGGTTATGTCGGTATGAAATCTCCTGAGGGGACGCTTGCGGGAGTTCGCTTGGGGGGGCAGAGGTCAGTCGTCGTGATGGGTGCGCTCAATGTGAGTCCTGAGTCGTTTCATCCGGGGTCGGTGTATCGGGAGACGGGGGCGCTCGTCGACGCGGCGCTCGAGATGGTCGAGGCGGGGGCCTGCGTGATCGATGTCGGGGCGCGGTCGACGGCGCCGTATCTCGAGACCGAGATCAGCGACGAGGAGGAGCGGCGGCGGCTGGTCGCCGCGATCGCGGGGCTCGTGGCCAAGCTGTCGGTTCCGATTTCGGTGGACACGACCAGCCCGGGGGCGGCGCGGGCGGCGCTCGAGAGCGGGGCACGCGTCCTGAACGACGTGCACGGGCTTCGCGATCCCGAGCTCGCGGGGCTCGCCGCCTTGCACGAGGTCGGTCTGATCCTCATGGCCCTTCCCGAGCGGCCGGCGCGCCCCGGTGAAGGCGGCGACCGGCCGGTCGCGATGGTGCGTCGCCTGCTCGCCGCCTGTCTCGAGCGCGCGCGGGCGGCGGGGGTGCCCGACGAGCGCGTCGTCCTCGACCCGGGCATCGGGTTCTTCCGCGGGGAGACCATCGCGTGGGACGTTCACGACGTGACGGTGCTCGGCGGTCTGCGTGAGCTGTGCGCCGTCGGGCGGCCGCTGTGCGTCGGGGTCTCGCGAAAGTCGTTCATCGGCGCCATCACCGGCCGGACGGCCACCGCGGATCGTCTGCCCGGCTCGCTCGCCGCCACGGCGGTGGCCGTCATGAACGGCGCCGCGTTGATCCGGACCCACGACGTGGCCGAGACGGTCGATGCCGTGCGCATCGCCGAGCGCATTGCGCGAGCGCCCCACGATGGCTGACCTTCTCGTCGCCGTGCGGTGGCGCGATGTCCTCGACATCCTGCTCGTCGCGCTGATCGTCTACCGCCTGCTCGTGGCGTTCCGCGGCACGCGCGCGGCCCAGATGCTGGTCGGGCTCGGGATCCTCCTCGCCGCATCGCTCGTGGCGCGGCGCTTCGAGCTGCACAGCCTCGGCTGGCTCCTGGACAACTTCTGGTCGTTCTGGGCCATCGCCGTGGTGGTGCTCTTCCAGCCCGAGCTACGCCGCGCGCTCGCGCGCCTGGGCCAGGGACGATTTCTGCGCGCCTTCGTCGGCTCGTCGCACGCCGAGCGCGCCCACCTGGTGGACGAGGTCGCGCGCGCCGCGGGCACGCTCGCCGCCCGTCGCATCGGCGCGCTGATCGTGATCGAGCGCACCTCCGGGCTCCGTCAATATGCCGAGCTGGGGGTGCCGCTGGATGCCATCGTCTCCGGCGATCTCCTGGAGAGCCTCTTCCTGCCCCACTCGCCGCTGCACGACGGCGCCGTGCTCGTCGAAGGATCGCGCATCTCCGCTGCCGGTTGCTTCCTGCCGCTGTCGCGGACCGTGGACGTCGCGCGCGCGCTGGGCAGCCGCCATCGGGCCGCGCTCGGCATCAGCGAGGAGACCGACGCCGTGGCCGTCGTCGTCTCCGAGGAGATGGGACACACCTCGCTGGCCGTCGACGGGCTGATCGAATCGCCGATCGACGACGGGGCCCTGCGGCGCCGGCTCCTCGAGCTGGTTGCGGAGGAAGGCTCGGCGGCTGCGCGCCCGCCGTTCTGGGCGGGGATCCGCGCCTGGCTCGCGCTCGTCCAGCGCTCATGAGCTGGCTCGTCGGGGACTGGGCGCTCAAGCTCCTGGCGGTGGCCATCGCGGCCACGGTCTGGGCGGTCGTCGTCACCGGCGATCGGGGACTCGTCTCCCTGGCCGTCCCCATCGAGTACGTGGGGCTCGATCGTGATCTCGTCCTCACGGATGCGCCGCGCGAGACCGCGGATGTCGAGGTCGCCGTCGCCCGCTGGGCCGTCTCGCGCTTCCGTCCGGACGCCGTGCGCGTCCGGGTCGATCTGACGGCCGCCGGCGAAGGGGAGGGGCTCGTCGCCCTGTCGAGCGGCAACGTTCAGACCCCGGTCGGCATCAGGGTCCGCCGGGTCGCGCCGGCCCGGCTTCGAGTGCACCTCGCGCGGGTTTCCGAAGCCACGCTGCGCATCGTCCCCGTCGTGCGGGGCACGCCGGCCGCCGGGCACCGGGTCGCGGGCATCCGGGTCGACCCAATTGCTGTCCAGGTGAAGGGTCCTCGTTCTACAATCGAGACCCGAGACACGGTGCAGACGGCGCCCGTCGACGTGGCGGGACGCCGCAGCAGCGTGACCCGCAGCGTGGGGCTCGCGCTTCCCGATGCCGTGTCTCCAGTCAACGACGGTAAGGTGCAGGTCACGGTGGACATTCGGGCCGCGGGCGCCGCAAGCCTCCAGCCGGAGGGATCGCCGAGGTGACGGCTCTCTTCGGCACCGACGGCATCCGCGGAGTCGCCAACGAGCCGCCGCTGACACCGGAGCTCGTCTACCGTGTCGGGCGTGAGCTCGTGGCCACGCTGCAAGCCGAGCGCGGCGTCGAGCGCGCCCGGCTCGTGATCGGGCGCGACACCCGCCGCTCGGGGCCGCTGCTGGAGTCGGCGCTCGTGGCCGGGATTCTCTCGGCCGGCGGCGACTGCTACGCCGTTGGCGTGCTGCCGACCCCGGCGATTGCGCTGCTCACGCGGGCTCTCGACGCTGACGGCGGCATCGTGCTGTCGGCCTCGCACAACCCCTTCCAGGACAACGGGATCAAGCTCTTCTCCGCCGGAGGCCGCAAGTTTCCCGATGCGTGGGAGGACGAGATCGAGGCGCGGCTGGATGGGACGGACGTCGCGTCCCAGGCCCGCGGGGCCGCGATCGGCCGCTTGATCCGCTACGATCGCGCGGAGGCGTACTACGTCGAGTACCTCTGCCGGTGCTTCCCGCTCGATCTGCGGGGCATGACGATCGCCGTTGACTGCGCCCACGGTGCCACCTACCGCGTGGCGCCCCGCCTGCTGCGTCGGCTCGGCGCCCGCGTGATCACCATCGCCTGTCGCCCGGACGGGACCAACATCAACGCGGGCTGCGGCGCGCTGCATCCGGAGGCCCTCGCGCGGCGCGTGAAGGCCATCGGCGCGAGCGTCGGCTTCGCCTTCGACGGTGACGGTGATCGCCTCATCGCGGTGGATCACACGGGCGAGATTCGGGACGGCGACTATGTCCTGGCCATCGCCGCCCGGCATCTGGCCGCCCGCGGGCGCCTGCAGGGCCATGTGGTGGTGACGACCGTCATGGCCAATCTCGGGCTCGACGAGGCGCTGCGCTCGGCGGGTCTCGAGATCGTCAAGACCCAGGTCGGCGACCGGTACGTGACCGAGGAGATGCAGCGGATCGGCGCCAACCTGGGTGGCGAGCAGTCGGGCCACCTGCTCTTCCTCGACCACGCGCCCACCGGCGACGGCACCCTGTCCGCGCTCGCCCTCCTGTCCGTGATGCGGGAGACCGGACAGGATCTCGAGACGCTCGCGCGCTGCATGCGGAAGTTCCCGCAGGTGCTCGTCAACGTGCCCGTCCGCAACAAGCCGCCCTTCGACTCGGTGACGGGGCTCGCCGAGCGGGTGCGATCGTTCGAGCACGAGATGAACGGCTCGGGCCGGATCCTCATCCGCTATTCGGGCACGGAATCGCTGGCCCGCATCATGATCGAGGGCGCGGACGGCGGGAGGATCCGCGCCATGGCCGACGAGCTGGCCGGCGTGGTGCGCGCACAGATCGGCGCCGCGTGACGGTCCGGGGCATCGGCATCGACGTCGTCCGCATCAGCCGGATGCGCGAGGTGATCGAGCGCTGGGAGGATCGGTTCCTCCATCGCATCTTCACCGCCCAGGAGATCGCCTACTGCCGATCCCGCCGCGACCCCGTGCCTCACTTCGCCGCGCGATTCGCCGCCAAGGAGGCGGGCCTCAAGGCGCTCGGTACCGGCCTCCGCTTCGGCATCCGCTGGTCGGAGCTGGAGGTCCAGCGCGAGCGCGGCCAGGCGCCGACCCTCGTGCTGCGTGGTCGATCGCGCGAGATCGGTCGCGCCCGCGGCGGCAGCCGGATGCTGCTCGCGCTGACCCACGACGGCGACTACGCGCTCGCCCAGGCGATGTTGATTTCCGACTCGGAGGGGGGCTCCGCATGAGCTCGGAGGGGGGCTTCGCCCCCCGATTTCGATCATTGAAGGGCTCGGCTCACCTCGCACTGCAATCGGTCGTCGCGCGCCTGACGGCGCGCTCCTCCCTGCCTCCCCCCAGCTCGGTCGCGCGGGCAAAGCCCGCGCGCGAAGGGCGGTTACTTCGACACGTTCCCGGAGTAGCGGCCGCGGCGGTACTTCTCGTGGGATGCACGACGCGGCCCGTGGTGCTCGATGGGACCCTGGCGCGGGGGAACATCGCGACGCGGGTGGGGCGGCCGGGGGTCGTGGTGGCGGCGCCGCACGGGACGTCGGACATCGGGACGGGGGAGATGGCGGCGGAGATCGCGAGGCGAACGGGGTTCGGGCTCGTCGTGGCGACGGGCTTCAACGTCGAGGCCGATTCGCGCGTGGGCCCGAGCCGGCGCTATCAGGTCAATCGTCCGGTCGAGGGTGTTCCCGGGCGTCCGGTGAGCGAGGACACCGGCACCGAGGTCGCCCGGTCGGTGTACGAGGCCTACGAGCGTGGCGTGCGCGAGGCGGCGCAGGGGCCGCTGCGCTTCTACACGGAGATCCACGGCAACAATCGCCGTGAGGCCGGGGATCGGATCGAGATCGCGACCGTCGGCGTGGACGCCGAGCAGGCCGCCAAGCTGCGAGCGCTCCTCGAGCTGGTACGCGACGCGCATCTGCGCGCCCGGCCGGGCGCGACACGGCTCGATGTCCGCGTGGAGCCGGCGGACGCCCTCGTGTACAGCGCATCGGGCGCCAAGCGGGCCGGCATCCTGCGCCTGCCGCAGCGCGCGCTGCACATCGAGCTGCCGCGGGTCGCCCGCCAGGACGGCCGCGAGCTCTACACGCTGATCCTCTCGGATTTCCTCCTCCAGGCGATCGCGCTGCCGCTTCCCATCGCGAGATAGCCGTGCGTCCGGTGTTCACGGCGGCCGAGATGCGGAACCTCGACCGCCGTGCGATCGCCGAGCTGGCGATCCCCGGCGGGACGCTGATGGAGGAGGCGGGACGGGGCGCGGCCGCGGCCCTGATGGAGATGCTCCCCGCGCTCGGCGCGCCCCGAAATGGCGCGCGGGTGGCGATCGTCTGCGGCAAGGGCGGCAACGGGGGGGATGGCTTCGTCGTCGCCCGGTGGCTGAAGCGCCGGGGACATCACCCCGAGGTCCTGCTCGCCGCGCGTGCCGACGAGATCGGCGGTGACGCCGCATCCAAGCTCGCGGCGCTGCGCCGGTCCGGTGTGCGTCCGATCGTGGTCGAAGACGCCATACGCGCGGCCTCGCGCATGGCGGATGCCCACGTCGTCGTCGATGCGCTCCTCGGCACCGGCGCTCGCGGCGCGCCGACCGGACTCACCGCGGCCCTGATCGAGGGCATCAACGCCAGCGGCCGCCCCGTGGTCGCCCTCGACATCCCCTCGGGCCTTCCTGCCGACGGCGGCGCACCGAGCGGGCCGGCCGTCCGTGGCACCGTCACCTTGACGTTCGCCGGACTCAAGTACGGGCTCGTGACGCCGCCCGGCCCCGATTTCGCCGGGCGCGTGACCGTCGTGCCCATCGGCATTCCCGAGACGGAGCTCGCGCGGGGGATCCGGCTCTGGCTCATCGAGCGCGCCGACGTCGCCGCGCGATTTCCGCCGAGGCCGCGCGACGCGCACAAGGGCACGTACGGCCACCTGCTGATCGTCGGCGGCTCGCTCGGCAAGACGGGCGCCGCCGCGCTTGCCGCGCGGGCGGCGATGCGCGCGGGTGCCGGTCTCGTCACCGTGGCCACCGCCGCGAGCCAGCAGCCGGTGGTCGCCGGGCTGGTCGTGGAGTCGATGACGGAGCCGCTCGCCGAGACCGCGGTCGGCAGCGTGGCCCTCAGAGCCCGCGAGCGGGTGCTCGAGCTGGCGGGGGCACGGGACGCGGCCGCGGTCGGTCCCGGCCTCGGGACCGACGCCGAGACGCAGGACCTCGCGCGAGGCCTCGCTGGCGCGCTCGACCGTCCGCTCGTCCTGGACGCCGACGCGCTCACGGCGCTCGCCGCCCGCCTCGAGCTGCTGCGCGGGGCCCCCGCGCCGCGCTGTCTCACGCCTCATCCCGGTGAGATGGCGCGACTGCTCGGCGTCACGATCGCCGAGGTGCAGCGCGATCGTGTGGGCGCGGCGAGCGGCGTCGCGACCACGTACGGTGTGCACGTTGCGCTCAAGGGCGCGACGACCGTCGTCGCCGTTCCCGACGGCCGCGCCTTCCTGAATCCCACCGGCAACCCGGGGATGGCGAGCGGGGGCACCGGCGACGCGCTGACGGGCATCCTCGGCGCGCTGTTCGCCCGGGGGATGGAAGCGACGGATGCCGTCGTCGCCGCGGTCTATCTGCACGGCCTGGCCGGCGATCTCGCCGCCGCGCGCCTCGGCGAGGAATCGCTCGTCGCCGGCGATCTCGTCGAAGCGCTGCCCGACGCCTTCGCCGCCCTTCGCGGCTGATCGCCCGCCCGATGGCCGCCGACAAGCTCACGAGTGCCGGTCCCGACGACACGCAGGCCGCGGGCGAGCGGCTCGCGCAAACGCTCGGTCCCGGCGCGGTCGTCGCGCTCATCGGCGAGCTCGGGGCGGGCAAGACCTGCTTCGTCCAGGGACTCGTCCACGGGCTCGGCGTGACGACCCGCGCGACCAGCCCCACCTTCGTCCTCGTCAACGACTACCGCGGCCGCCTCCCCGTCCACCACGTCGACGCCTACCGCATCTCGACCCCCGCCGAGCTGATCGACATCGGACTGCTGGAGCTCATGGACGACGAGGCCGTGACCATCATCGAATGGGCCGACCGCATCACCGCACTCCTGCCCCCACGCACGATCACCGTCCACATCGACGGCCTCGGCGACGAGCCCCGCACGATCACCGTGACCCGTCCCGGCGCCTGACCGCGACGCCGAGGCCCGCGGCCGCCGCCACGGCCGACGGACAGGCGTATCCGAACCGGCGCATTGACGCCTCCGTGGGCGACGGCGTAGAGAGAGCCATGATCGAACGATGGCCCGAGGGCGAGCGGCCGCGCGAGCGTCTGTACTCGAATGGCCCCGGCGCGCTCGCCGATTCCGAGCTCCTCGCGCTGCAGCTCGGATCGGGCACGCGCGGGCGGAGCGCCGTCGACGTGGCGCGCGAGGTCCTGGCGACCTACGGCTCGCTGGCCGAGATCGCCTCGCGCGAGGTGACCGAGCTCGCCGGCGTGGCGGGGATCGGGCCCGTGAAGGCGGCGCGGCTGGCCGCGGCGTTCGAGCTGACTCGCCGCCTTCGCGCGCGCACGCCGGGCCAGCGCCTGGTGCTGTCGGGGCCGGAAGAGGTCTACGTCGCCTTCGGGCCCCTGATGGAGGATCTCAAGCGCGAGGTCTTCCGGATCGCGCTGCTGGACACCCAGAACGGGCTGCTCCGCGATCGCGTCGTCTCCGAGGGGACGCTGTCGGCCAGCCTCGTCCATCCGCGGGAAGTCTTCAAGCCGGCCATCCTCGAGTCCGCCGCCTCGGTGATCCTCCTGCACAACCACCCGAGCGGCGACCCGACCCCGAGCCGCGAAGACATCCGCCTCACCCGTCAGCTCGCCGACTGCGCCCGCCTCCTCGACCTCCGGATCCACGACCACGTCATCATCGGCCGCGGACGCTTCGTCAGCTTCGCCCAGCGCGGCCTCCTCTGACCCTGCGAGGAGGCGAGCCTATCCCTTGGCGAGTTTGTCGATTTCCTTGCGCGAGAGCGTCTGCAGCCGCGACATCAGCGTCTTGACCTTCCGCTCCGACGCGTGATCCGCGAGGATCAGCTTCTTCGAGCGCGTCCCGTTGACGATGTACGCCACCCAGTCATCGAGGTTGGGCGTTCCCCGCCACGCCACGGTGACCCCGCTCATTCGCATGCGTCGTCGACCCTCGACCTTGGCGAGTGGCTTTCGGCTGGCGTCCATCGGTCGTCGTCCCCTCAGCGTGTGCGGTCAGTCAACTGCGGTCGGCATCGCGGGCTCACCATGGGCGCGCACAAGTTACGAGCGGCACGATCGGAGTGTCAAGGCTTCGTTTCGCCGCGCCGAATGCGCGCCTGCGTGTCTTTCCCGAGATGTCGCCGCGTCGATCGGCAATATTTTTCCCACGTCGTTGCTGTGGACGAACAGACCGTCACTTTTTAGCCTCTCGCTCGCGAGAGGCCGCCCCACCGTGTGATTTCGTGGCCTGTGGACGGCGGTGGACATGTGGACAAGGTCGTGGATTGTTCGGGGCGCCTCAGCGCGCTCGCATGGCGAGCACGGATTCCAGAATCCCGCGAGCGAGCCTCGGGCCGCGTGTGATGAAGCCCGTGAAGCATCCGATCGCGGTGGCGCCCTCGCGCAAGAGCGTCACGGCCTTGTCCGGCGCGTCCACGCCGCCCGTCGCGATGATCTCGAGGGCGTCGCCGAAGCGTGCGCGCGTGCGCCGGAGATTCGCGAGCGTCGCCGGAAAGATCTCCGGGCCCGACAGGCCGCCCACGCCCTGCGACAAGCGCGGATCCTCGATCCGCCGGGTGTTGCCGTAGTTGACGATGCCCACGCCGGCCGCGAGCGCGGCGGGGATGATCTCCGCTTCGTTCACGTCGGCGAAGTCCGGCGAAAGCTTCAGGATGAGCGGCTTCGGCACGACGCGAGCCGCCGCTCGGAGCAGGGCCGTGAGCTCCTGCGGGCGCGTGCTCCACGCGTACACGAGCTTCGTGTTCGGCGAAGAGATGTTGAACTCCACGAGATCGCCGAAGGGCGCCAGGACCTGGGCGAGCGCCAGATAATCCTCGGCCGATTCGCCCGCCACGCTGACGATCAGCGGGACCCGGTGTGTGAGCGTCGCGACGTCGCGCCGGAAGCGGTCGACGCCCGGGTTCTGAAACCCATTGCAGTTGACCAGACCGGGCCCGGCCGCCGTGCGCACGCGCGCCAGGTTCGGCTCGGGATGCCCGGGCCGCGGCTCCCGCGTGATGGTCTTGGCGGTCACGGCGCCGAACCCGAGGCCCATGAGGCGCGACAGAATCCGGACGTCGTAATACATCGCGGCGAAGATCAAAGGGTTCGGAAGGGGCACGCCGCCGAGCGTGGTCCGCAGGCGGGGGTCGTCGAGCCGGAACCTTCCGACTCGATCGATGGGAAGCGTGCGCAGCAGCGTCTGGCCGAACGCCACGGCGCGCGGTTCCGGCAACCGGCTCAGCACGCCGTCGTAGAAGATGCGGTAGAGCTCCGTGATCACGTCCGGCATGCGGCAGATCACCGCGAGGATAGCATGCCCGGCTTCGCCGATTTCCATCACTACGAGCTGCCGCTTTGACGATCGCGCATGTGGCCTTAAGCTTAGAGAGGCGTGACTGTCATCGCGGCCCTGCGTCGAACGGCGGTCTCACACGGCGCGCTCAGTCGTCTCCTCGTCGGCGCATTGGTCGTGACCTTCGCGACCGCTTGCGCCTCGGCGCCGCCGGCCTCGCCCCTTCCCCCGGCCGACGCGTCACTGACGGTTCCGGGCTTCTCGATCGCGCGCGACACGTTCGCGTTCCGGAACGATATCGCCGCCAAGAACCCCGACCGCGACGATCTCTATGCGCATTACTGTTTCGTGCTGGCCAGGAGCGCGCGCCAGTTCTTCCAGTTCGCCCGCTTCGATCCCGCGGCCCCCCGGCTCGATCGCGCGGCGTACGTCGAGCGGGTGCGACGGATCGTCGCGTATCCGCCCTGGCGGGCCGCCCTGCCGCCCGACGATCGCGTGGTCATCCCCGGCTACGCGAACCTGCGCGAGTTCTCGCGGGAGCAGGAGTCCGCGGTGAAGGAAGGGGTGGGGGGACGGCTGTGGACGTGGGTGCACTGGACCAACTGGCGCGTGGGGCTGCCGGTCGGTCGCGCCCACCAGACGGGCGTGCTCGACCAGATCCGCCGTGAGCTGGCCGCGGGGCGCCTCGTCCAGCTCCTCGTGACCAACTGGCCGATCCCGGAGCTCAATCACACGGTCGTGGCCTTCGCGTCGCGACCGGACGGTGCGACGACCGAGCTGGTCATCTGGGATCCCAACGAGCCCGAGGGACCGGGAACGATCACCTTCGAGCCGAGCGGCGGCTTCTGGGCGACACGCGTGTACGAGACGCGGCCGGGCGCGATCCGCGTGTTCAGGATGTATTACTCGGCGCTGCTGTGAGCATGCCGGCATTCACTCGCGCCCCCGATCCCGTCGTCGTGCTCGCGGCCGGCGTGGTCACGCCGATCGGGACCGACCTCGACACCTTCTGGTCGGCGCTCCTCGACGGGCGCGACGGCGTTTCTCCCATCGAGCGGTTCCGCGTCGACGACCTGCGCGTGGGACGCGGAGGCGAGATCAAGCGCGTGCCTGTGGGGGCCCACGGCGCCGGGCGGATCGAGTGCCGGGCCTCACAGCTCCTGCTCGCCGCCGCGGAGGATCTGCTGCGTCGGCGCAGCCTCGACGCGGCACCCGCTCGCATCGGAGTCGTCGTCGGCACGGCCCTCGGCGGCGCCGAAGAGCTCGAGCGCGCCCTCGACAAGGACGGCCGGCCGCGCCGAGCGGGCGCGGCGCTGTACGACAGCCCGGGGCGGGTGCTCGCCCACCGGCTCGGCGCCCGCGGGCCATTGCTGACGCTGTCCACCGCGTGCGCCTCGGGGGCCACGGCGCTCGGCGTCGGCGCCGATCTGCTGCGCGCCGATCGCGCCGACGTGGTCGTCGCCGGAGGATTCGACATCCTGTGCCGGTTCGTGATGCGCGGATTCGACGTGCTGCGCTCGCTGACGCGTGAGCGCGTGCGCCCCTTCGATCGGCGCCGCAGCGGACTGCTCCTGGGTGAGAGCGCGGCGCTCGTCCTGATGGCCCGTGAGGGGGACGCGCGGGGTGCCCGCCTCGGCCGGCTCCTCGGCCACGCCAGCACCAGCGATGGCGCCCACATCGCCGCCCCGCATCCGGAGGGGCGCGGGCTGCTGGCCGCGGTCCACGGCGCGCTGGCGCAGGCGGGGCTCGACCCTCGCGACGTCGATTTCGTCAGCGCCCACGGGACCGGGACGTCACTCAACGACCGGATCGAGACCGCGGTGCTCAAGGCCGCGCTCGGCGCGCGCGCCGGCGCCATCCCGGTCAACTCCATCAAGGCCGGCCTGGGGCACACGATGGGCGCCGCGGCGACCCTGGAGGCGATCATGTGTCTGCTCGCCTCCCGGGACGGCATCGTGCCGCCCACCCTCGGCTACGAGGAAGCCGATCCCGAGTGTGACCTCGACTACGTCCCGCTGCGGGCCCGCACGGTGCGCCCCCGCGTGAGCCTGAGCACGTCGCTGGGCTTCGGCGGATGCAACGCGGCACTCGTGCTCGACGGAGGGCCGGCGTGAGCGGCGTCGGGCTGCGCGGCACGGATCTGCGCGCGGTCGGGGTGATCACCGGATGGGGCGAGGGGATTGCGGCGTTGCCGGCCGATGCCGTGAGCGCGGCGGCAGGTCGATCGACGCTTGCGATCGACCGGCTGCCCATGCCGGGCGAGCGCTTTCGCCGGGCCACCCGTGAGTGCCGGCTCGGCGTTGCCGCCGTCCAGGCGATGCTCGACGCGGCGGGGATGGCGCGCGAGGACATCGCCGGGACGGGCTCGGCCCTGCTCTACGCCACCGCCGCCGGGTATGGCGCGTCCAACCGGGCGTTCATCGAGGCCGCGGCGACGGGCAGCGCGCTGCATTTTCCGTACACGGCGCCCAGCGCGGTCCCCGCCGAGGTCGCCATCGAGTTCGGGCTCACCGGAGCGTACGTGATCTTCACCGGGGGCGCGACGACGACGCTCGAGGCCCTCGCGCACGCGGCGGGGCTGCTCCGACGCGGTGAATGCGAGCGGGCCTTGATCCTCGCCGTCGAGACGTTTCGCGAGTGCGAGGACCTCCACGCGCGCGGCCGATGGCTCCTGCGTCGGCCACTCGTGGAGTCGGCGGCCTGCGCCTTGCTCACCGCCGGGGCCGGACGGTTGTCCATCGCCGATGGGCCCGGGCCCGCGGATCTCGGGGCCGATGCCCGGCGACGCGCCGGCGAGACACTGGCGTGCGCGCCGCTAATCGCATTGGCGCTCGGCCTCGAATCGGGCGATGATCATCTGTGCGTCACCGGCGAGTGGCGGGGCCGCCGGCTCGCTCTCGAGTGGAGTCGCTCGGCCGCGCCGTGCCTGCGAAGATCATGAACGGAGCTCAGCGGTGATGGATCCGAAGGAGATCAAGGACGAGCTGACGGCCTTGCTCGTCAGCCGGCTCAAGTTCGAGCCGACGCGCGTGAACAGCCTGACCTTCGACACCCCGCTGCCCAAGGGTGTCGAGGGCTCGATCGGCCTCGACTCGCTCGACTTCATCGAGCTGGGGATCGCCATCGAGGAGCGGTTCGGGATCGTGATGGACGAGTCGCAGGACCTCGCCGAGCACTTCGCCTCGATCGACACCTTGTGTCGCTTCATCGCGCAGCGCGCGACCACGCCGTGAACATGGCGCACGGGCGGACCGTCGTCGTCACGGGCCTGGGGGCGGTCACCCCGTTCGGGGCCGGCGTGAAGGCCTTCTGGCAGGGGATCAGTGGCGGCGTGTGCATGATCCGTCCGATCACCCTCATCGACACCGAGGGGTTTCGCGCCCGGATCGCGGCCGAGGTGCCGGAGGCGATCGGGGGCTCCGCGCGGCGCTCGCGCGCGGATCGGCTTGCCCTCGCCGCCGCCCGCGAGGCGCTGGAGGACGCCGGCCTCGGGCCGGCCGAGCGGCGGGACGCGGCCCTCGTCGTGGGCGCGGTGGGCGGCGGCATGCTGGAGGTGGAGGCGTGGTACTGGGCGCGCCGGCGTGGTGAAGACGCGAATCCCGCGGCCGTCCGCGCGACGCTTCCGGCCTCGCACGCCGACGTGCTGGCGTGGCGACTGGGTCTCGATGGTCCCCGTGAGACCGTCGTGGCGGCCTGCAGCTCGGGCGCGGCCTCCCTGGCGATGGCCGCCGAGCTGATCGCCGACGGCGTGGTCAACACGGCGCTCGCCGGCGGCGCCGACGCGCTCACCCGGATCTGCTTCATGGGCTTCAACGCGCTGAAGCTCCTCGATCCCGAGCCGTGCCGGCCCTTCGACCGCGACCGCCGCGGGATGTCGCTCGGCGAGGGCGCCGGGTTCGTCGTGCTGGAGGACCGGGAGACCGCCCGGGCCCGTCGCGCGACGGTCTACGCGGAGCTCGCGGGCCACGGAATGACGACGGACGCCTTCCACGTGACCGCGCCGCATCCCGCGGGCGACGGCATGATCCGCGCGATGCGCGCGGCGCTGGCCGCGGCGAGGGCGGAGCCCGACGACGTCGCCTACGTCAACGCGCACGGTACGGGCACGGCGCAGAACGATCGTATCGAGGCGCAGGCGCTCCGCGCGGTCTTCGGCGAGGGCCGGGTGCTCGTCAGCTCCACGAAGTCGATGATCGGTCACACGATGGCGGCGGCGGGGAGCCTCGAGGCGCTGGCCACGGTGCTGGCGCTGACCCACGAGGTCGTGCCGCCGACGGCGCATCTGCACACGCCCGATCCCGACGTGCCATTCGACTGCGTCCCTGGCGTCGCCCGCGAGACCGCGCTCTCGACGGCGCTGTCGAACTCGTTCGGCTTCGGCGGACAGAACGTCACCCTGCTCTTCCGGCGAGCATGCTGAGATCGGTCGTCGTCACCGGGATCGGTGTGGTGACCGGCGGCGTCGTGGGTGGCGGCGAGTCGCTGCGGCGCTTCCTCGCCACCGCCGGCCCGGCGCCCGGTGGCCGGGTCGTCGACGGGGTGACGCTGGGGGCGCTGATCGATGGCGCCGACGCGCGGCGGACCTCGCGGGTCAGTCAACTGACTCTCGCCGCGACCCGGCTTGCCCTGGCCGATGCGCGGCTCGACCTCGCGGATGCGGCCGGGTTCGTCCTCGGCACCGAGCACGGCGATCTGCATTCGACCATCGAGTTCGCCGACGGCTACCTGCGCGGCGGTTCCGCCGGATTGTCGCCGCTCCTGTTCCCCAATACCGTGATGAACACGATGGCCTCGGCCACGACCATCGCCGTCGGTGCGCGGGGGCCCTCGCTGACGCTCAACGTCCGCACGGTGGGCGGCGAGCTCGCCGTCGCCCGCGCGGCGCGCACGGTCGCCTCGGGACGGCTCGACGTGGCGCTGGCGGGTGGCGTCGACGCCCTCGATCCGCTCGTGGACGAGACGCTGGCCACGCTCGGCGGGGACTCCGAGACGCGTGGCGAGGGGGCCACGGTGCTGGTCCTCGAAGCGCGCGATCATGCCCGGGCTCGCGGCGCGACGCCGTGCGGCGAGATTCTCGGTGCCGCGTGGCGCGGGCTCGCCGCTCGGCCGAACGGGGTCGGGCGCCGCGTCGAGTCCGCGGCGATCGGCGCGGCCCTCGCGGAGGCGGGGCTTTCCGCCGGCGACATCGCGTGGGTCTATGCCTCGGCGAGCGGTGATGAGCCGCGTGATGCGTGGGAGCGGAGCCTCCTGGCGCGTGAGCTCGGCCCGCGCGCGATGGTCGCCTCCCTCGCGCCGCTGCTCGGTCAGCACGCGGGCCTGGGTGCTCTCCGTGTGGCGGCGGCGGCGTGGACGGCCTCGTCGGGATTGCTCGCCCGGCCGCCGTGGCGGCCAGGCGGCGATGATGCGGGGACGACGCTCGTGAGGGTGCCGCCGCGGCCCGGGCTCGTCCACGGTCTCGCTCGCGGGGGCACGCACGTGGCGCTCGTCATCGGCGGCCCCCCCGACGGAATGCCATGACGCCTCCGTTAATCATTATCATTCCCGTCTATAACGAGGCCGCGACCGTGGCGGACGTGGTCGAGCGGGCGCTGGCGCACGCGCCCGTCATCGTCGTGGACGACGGCTCGACCGACGACAGCGCGGCTCGCGCCGAGATGGGGGGTGCCGAGGTGATCCGTCATCCCCGACGGTTGGGCAAGGGCCAGGCGATTCGCAGCGGGATGGCGGCGGCGGCCATCCGTGGCGCCGGCGTCGTGGTCACGCTCGACGGTGACGGTCAGCACGACCCGGCGGACATTCCTCTCCTGCGCGCGGCCGCGGTGGCGCGGCCCGGCGCTCTGGTGGTCGGCGGACGCCTCGGTCAGAGCAGCGGACTCGTCCGGGGCCGCCTGAACGCCGTGCGCGTCGCCGGGTTCTTCACGAACTGGGCGACCGGTCTTCGCGTGGAGGATACGCAGTCGGGCTTCCGCCTCTATCCGCTTCCGCTCGTGCGGGGGCTGCCCACGCGGCGGGGCGGCTTCGTGTTCGAGACCGAGGTGCTGGTGACGGCCGCGCGGCAGGGGATCACCGTCCGCGAGGTGCCGGTGAGCGCGTTGTCGCGGGCGTCGGAGCGGAGCCGCTTCCGCCCGCTCGTCGATGGCGTCTTGATCGGGGCGTACCTGGCGGAGGTGGGAATGGGCCGGTGGCTCGGCGAGCTGAGAGACGGGCTCGCCGCGGTCGTCGCGCCGGTGCGTCGCCGGCGACGTGTGGCGTCGGTCGGTGCGTGGTGGCGGCACCCACGCCGGCGCCGCGCCGCCGCCGTGGCCTGGGGAATGACGCTGTCGCCGATGCTCCTCGGCCTCGCCGTGTGTCAATCGCTCCTTGGCCTCGCCGGAGGCCGGCTTGCCGCGCGCCGCGTGCCCGATCTCGTCACGCCCGTCGTCACCCGGTGGTTCTCGCAGGCTCGTCTGTCCTCCCTCGGCCCCGACGACGCCTCGGCGGCGGTCGCCGTCGAGCCGGGGGCACGGTCCCGCTCATCCGCGCCGTTCGCGGCGCCGCCCGCGCTGTCCTCATGACGCTTCCGGCGTACGACGTCGCCGTCATCGGTGGCGGTCCCGGCGGCGCCGCGACCGCCGCCTTTCTCGCGCGTGCGGGGTTCAACGTCGGCCTCTTCGAGCGCGAGCGCTTTCCTCGGATGCGGGTCGGTGAGTCGATGCTGCCGGCGATGCTGCCGCTGCTCGACCGTCTCGGCGTGGGCGAGGCCGTGGCCGCCCAGGGCTTCCTCCCGAAGTACGGCGCGATGTTCCACGATCAGGAATCACAGCTCGAGAACACCTTCTACTTCGCCCCGGGCAAGCCGTGGCCGCCGTTCGCCTACCAGATGCCACGGGCGGAGTTCGACACGCTGCTGCTCGAGCACGCGCGCAAGCAGGGCGTCCACGTCCACCAGCCGGCCACCGTGGAGTCCGTGGCCTTCGATGACGCCGGGGTGACCATCAATGCGCGCACCGGCGACGACACCATGACGACGAGTGCCAGGTTCCTCGTCGACGCGAGCGGGCGTGATAGCTTTCTCGCGACGCGCACGGGGACGCGGACGCGGATTCCCAACCTCGGCAAGGTCGCCCTCTTCGCGCACTTCCGCGGGGCCGCCCGCGCCACGGGGCGTGACGAGGGTCACATCAGGATCTACATCTTCGAGGACGGCTGGTTCTGGTGGATTCCCTTCGCCGGCGACGTCACCAGCATCGGGTGCGTGCTCCACGCCCGGACCGTGCGGGGCCGGGAAGCGAGCGTCGAGGCCCTGTACGCCGACATGATCCGGCGCTGCCGCCGGGTTTCGGAGGGGCTCGCCGGCGCCGAGCGCATCACACCCGTGTACCCCGTGGCGAACTTCTCGTACATGAACCGGCCCTTCGTCGGGGACCGATTCCTCTGCGTGGGAGACACGATCGCGTTCGTGGACCCGATCTTTTCCGGCGGAGTGTTCATCGCGATGCAGTCGGGCGAGCTGGCCGCGGCCGCCATCGAGCGTGCCTTCCGCGACGGACGGTTCAAGGCGGCCCGCTTCGCATCCTACGAGCGCGCCGTCCGCCGCGGCTTGGCCCCGTTCTTCCGGATGATCCACAAGTACTACGAGCCGGCGTTCCTCGAGCTCTTCCTCAGCCCCGGCGCTCGCAACACCGTGGTCGACGCGGTGCTGAGCGTGCTGGCGGGCGGGTTCTTCCAGCGTCTGCCGTGGCGCACGCGGCTGTCCCTGTCGCTCCTCTTCCTCGGGGCGCGGATCAACACGTGGGTGCGCCGACGGCACGGTCGGCCCGTCGCCTCGCGCCTGGAATGGTGACGCTCCTCCCCAGGCTGCGCGGCTATCTCTTCACGGTGATCGGGATCGCGGTCGGCGTGGCCGGCCTGGTCGCGCTGGGCGCGATGAGCGAGCGCATCGTCCGCTTCATCGAGGGGGGTGACCGGTTCGTCCTGGGTCAGATCTCCGTCGCGGGACGAGGGATGGGGATGGGAACGGGCTTCACCGCGGGGGGACTCCTGCCCGCCGCCACCTTGCGCGCGGTCGCGGGCGTGCCCGGGGTCGACGGCGTCCAGGCCCAGGTGATGCTGCCGCTCAATCCCACGACGTCCCAGTTCATGACACTGACCCAGGAGCTCGTGCTGGGCATGGATCTGTCGGTCCCGTCGCCGAACCGCCACTACCGGACGCTGCCGATCCGGAGCGGCCGATTCCTGCGCGAGGGCGATCGTCGCGTCACCGTGGTGGGCGCGTCCTTCGCCGCCTCGCACGGAGTCGACGCGGGCAGCCGCCTCGCCCTCGAGGGACAGGACTACGAGGTGGTGGGCGTCCTCGAACGGATGCTCACGGCGCCCGACCGCTTCGTCATCGTCCCCATCGCCGATGCCCGGGAGCAGTGGGTCGCCAAGGATCCGATGTTGCGGACGCTCCTCGCCTCGGGAGGCGTGGCCCTCACGGCCTCCGACCTCAACACCGGGGCGGCCGTCGGGTGGCGGAACGGGGAGGACCCGGACGCCGTCGCGCTGCGCATCCGCGAGCGGGTGCCCGCCGTCAACGTCCAGATCCCGAGCGAGCTGTCGCGCCTGCTCCGCTCGTCGACGGCGTTCTTCGCCGCGCTCACCATCGGCATCAGCGCGCTCGGGCTCGCGATCGGGGGGCTCTCGCTCGCCAACACCGTGGCCGCCGCCGTCTTCGAGCGCATCCGCGACTTCGGCGTCAAGCGCGCGCTGGGCGCCACCGATCTCCAGCTCGGCCGCGAGGTGCTCGGGGAAGCGCTGGGGGTCACGCTCTCGGGGGGGATCGCCGGCATCGTCATCGCTCTCGGGCTGGGGCTCGGGATCGACGCGTGGGCGAGCCGCTCCGGCCAGCAGCTCTTCTTCTTCTCCGCGCGGCTCTTGGTCGGAGCCCTGGGGTTCTCGCTCCTGCTCGGCGCCGCTTCCGCGATGTACGCCACGCTGCGCGTGGTCCGCCTGTCCCCCGCCGAAGCGATCCGGCGCGGAGGGTAGGGCCATCGCATGCTGCGCGCGGAAGGGATCGTGAAGACGTACCGCGGGCCATCGGCGCCGATTCCGGTCATCGTCGGGGTGGACTTCAGCATCGAGGCCGGCCAGTTCGCGGTCATCGCCGGGCCCTCGGGGTCGGGCAAGAGCACGCTGCTCAACGTCCTCGGGCTCCTGGAGGACGCCGACGGCGGCACGGTCTGGTTCGGCGACGTCGCGGTCAATCGGCTTTCACGCTCGGACAGGAGCCGCCACCGTGGACGCTTCGTGGGGTTCGTCTTCCAGGCGTTCCTGCTGCTGCCGTCGCTCACGGCGCTCGACAACGTCCTGCTCGCCGGCCGTTACGTGGGCGCCGTCAGGGCCGAGGGCCGCCGGCGCGCCTCGACGCTCCTCGAGCAGTTCGGGGTGGGCGAGCGGGGCGCCCATTATCCGCGAGAGCTGTCCGGCGGCGAGCAACAGCGGGTGGCCTTCTGCCGGGCGATCTTCAACGATCCACCGCTGATCCTTGCCGACGAGCCGACTGGCAACCTCGATGACGACAACGGCGCGCTCATCCTGAAGGCGCTGCGCGCGCGCGCGCAGGCGGGCGGAGCGGTGGTCGTCGTCACGCACCGCACGGACGTGATGGCAGGCGCCGACGCGGTCTACGCGCTGGACAACGGGCGGCTGCGGCGATGGTGATTCGAGACGATCGAGAGGCCCTCTGACATGTTGAAGACGTTCCTGCTGGTCGTGGTGGCCGTCGTGCTCGGCGGCGCCGGACACGTGATGCTCGCCAAGGGGATCCGTCCCGTCGGCGATCTCACGGAGGCGCCCACGGGACGCCTCGCCGGCATGGTGACGCGGGTGATCGGGAGCCCCTGGGTGCTCGCGGGTGTCGCCTTGCAGGCGGCCTTCTTCTTCCTGTACCTGGCCCTGCTGTCGCGCGCGGACATCAGCCAGGTGCTGCCCATGACGGCGCTGGACTACATCGTCGTGGCGCTCCTGGCCCAGTGGGCGCTCGGCGAAAGCGTCACGATCGTACGGTGGGCGGGCATCGGGTTCATCGTCCTCGGCGTGGCCCTCGTATCACGGACGTGACCCGAATATGACCGAGTACCTGCGCACCCTGTTCTTGCATCCGCCGTCGTTCGAGGGGTTCGATGGCGGGGCGGGATCTCGGTATCAGGCGCGGCGTGAGGTGCGCTCGTTCTGGTATCCGACGTGGCTGGCCCAGCCGGCCGCGCTCGTGCCGGGCAGCCGCCTCGTCGATGCGCCCCCCGCCGGGCTCGGCCTCGGCGACGTGGTGCCGCTGGCGCGGGACTACGACCTCGCGGTGTTGCACACGAGCACGCCGTCCTTCTCCCACGACGTGCGCGTCGCCGAGGCGCTCAAGGCGGCCCACCCCGCGCTCCGCATCGGCTTCGTGGGCGCCCACGTGGCCGTGCACCGCGAGGCCGCGCTCCAGGCGTCGCGCGCGATCGACTTCGCGGCCGGCAACGAGTTCGACTTCACGATCGAGGAAGTCGCGCGGGGCCAAGATCTGGCCTCCGTGTCGGGTCTCAGCTATCGCGTCAACGGTCACATGCGGCGCACCCCCGAGCGCGCCCCCCTGGAGGACATGGACCGTCTGCCCTTCGTCGTCGATGTCTACCGGCGTGACCTAGTGGTGGAGCAGTACTTCATCGGGTATCTCCTCCACCCATACGTCTCGCTCTACACCGGCCGCGGGTGCCGCTCGAAGTGCACGTTTTGCCTCTGGCCACAAACCGTCGGCGGCCAACGCTATCGAACGCGCAGCGTCGACCACGTCGTCGCCGAGATCGCGCGGGCCCAGCGCTATTTCCCGCAGGTCCGCGAGTATTTCTTCGACGACGACACGTTCACGGATGATCTGCCCCGCGCCGAGGCCATCGCGCGCGGGCTCGGTCGGCTCGGCGTGACGTGGTCCTGCAACGCCAAGGCGAACGTCCCGTACGCGACGTTGAAAGTGCTGAAGGACAACGGGCTCCGGCTGCTGCTCGTGGGCTACGAGTCGGGCAATCAGGAGATTCTCAACCGCGTCAAGAAGGGCGTGCGCCTGGACATCGCCCGGGAGTTCACGAGGCATGCGAAGGCGCTCGGCATCAAGATCCACGGCACCTTCATCATGGGGCTGCCCGGCGAGACGCCCGAGACGATCCAGGAGACGATCCGTTTCGCCCAGGGCATCGACCCCGACACGATCCAGGTCTCGCTGGCGGCGCCTTACCCGGGCACCGCGCTCTATCGCGAGGCGCTCGAGCAGGGCTGGCTGGCCGGGGACGACCTCGTCGACGGCGACGGCGTGCAGGCGAGCGCGCTCGGCTATCCCGGTCTGCCGCGCTCGGAGATCTTCACCTCGGTGGAGACGTTCTATCGGCGATTCTATTTGCGCCCGCGCAAGGTCTTCGCCATGGTCAGCGAGATGGTGCGTGATCCCGCGCTGGGACGCCGCCGGTTGCGCGAAGGACGCGACTTCTTCCGCTTCCTGCGACGGCGCCGGCAGACGAGTTCCGAGTGACGTCACGGGAGCGACCGACGTGCGGATCGGCGGCGCCCCACCCGATCCTCAAGCAGTATTACGGGAGCGACGGCGAGCGGCGGTCCTTCGTCACCGCCCTGTTCGATTCCGCGGCGGGGCAGTACGACCGGGTGTGCCGGCTCGGGTCGTTCGGATCCGGCCAGGTCTATCGCCGCCAGGTGCTCCGGCGGGCCGGCCTCCGGCCCGGGATGCGGCTGCTCGACGTCGCTACGGGCACCGGCCTAGTCGCGCAGTCGGCGCTGCACACCCTCGGTGATCCCCACGCCGTGATCGGCCTCGACCCCAGCGCCGGCATGCTGCGCGTGGCCCGGAAGACGCTCGGCATCCCGCTGGTGCAGGGAAGGGCCGAAGAGCTGCCGTTCACGAGCGATCGCTTCGACATGCTGAGCATCGGCTACGCCCTTCGCCACGTGGCCGATCTCTCGGTGACCTTCGAGGAATTTCTGAGGGTATTGAAGCCTGGCGGCTGCCTGTTGATCCTCGAGATCTCCCGCCCTCGCTCGGTGCTCGCCCAGCAGCTTCTCCGGGTCTATCTGCAGCGGGTCCTGCCGCTGATCGTGCGACTCGGTACCGGCGGCGTCGAGCCGAAGCAGCTGATGAGGTATTACTGGGACACGATCGCGGAATGCGTAGCGCCAGAGACGATCCTGGACGTCCTGCGGCGGAGCGGCTTCGTAGCCGTGGAGCGCCGCGGCTTCGGAGGCCTCCTCAGCGAGTACGTGGGCACGAAGCCGTGGCCCTGAGCCGTGGCGCGCGCGATCATTCCGTCCGCGTCCAGACCTCCGCTTCGCAGAAGGACAGCACGCAGCCTTCGACCTTGAGCGTGGTCGGGCTCGGCAGCGCGATGCTGCCGCGACAGGTCTTGCCGTCGTCGATCGGGTCCTTCAGCCAGACGACGGTCCCGCAGAGCCCGCCGCCGCAGTCGGCCACCCGCACCTTGGCGTCGCGGTCCTTGGTCCACCAGTCGCCCCTCGGATCGCCCGCGACGGCCGGGCTCGTCGTGACAGGTTATTACACTGAACCAGTGGGGACCGTTCGAGGCCCGAGCCTCCGGGGGTTTGGGGGGCGCCCGGAGCCCCCCATGTAATGAATCACACGGCGGGCAGACCTCCGAGGACGGTGCGGGTGAGCTGCGGGTGCTCGACGCCCGCCTTGCGGAGCTCCTTCGTCGCCTCGATCCAGTCGGCGTCCCGCGGCAGCGCGACGCCGCCCGACCGCACGGCGTAGACGCCGGGATCGTCGACGCCCGGCGGGATCGTTCCCGCCTCGCGCAGGGCCTTGGCGGCGTCGATCAGCCGCTTGCGAGTGCGGATGACCATCAGGTCGCTGGTGCCGAGGTGCTCCTGCGTGCGGTCGTAGATCGGGCCCATGCTCTCGGTCACCGCCTGATCCTGCAGGAAGATGCTGCCGATGCCGGTGTAGCTCGTCGTGTGCTGCGCCTTGCGGTCGAGGAGGTAGTCGTTGCCGGCGTTGGCGACGCACCGGAAGCGGCCGTACCAGTCCGTCGTGTTCGGCAGCGTCTCCGGCGGCCCCACGACCTGGCGGCCGGCCGCGCGGCTCTGCGGGGGCGCGACCCGGCTGATGGTCAGGGCCAGCGTGTGGTCGTCGTCCATGGGCACCCAGGCCCGCACGCGGACCTCCAGGCCGAGCACGCCCGTCGGCACCATCGCGTAGAACGGGAACAGGAAGTTGGCGATGCGCCAGTAGTTCATGCCGGCCTCGGCCGGACGGTAGGCGCCATACGTGACGCCGAAGTCGGTATCCGTCATCGCGTAGCGCGGCGCCCGATCGGTCAGCGCGTACCGCGCCCACGTTCCGGGCGGCGCCTCGTCGGCGGCCACGGCGCCCAGGTGCAGGAACACGGTGTGACACGTGTCGATGTCGCCTTCGAGCGCCTGCATCCAGTTGCACTCGCGCTGGTAGATCTGGATCGAGCAGTCGGCCGCCAGCAGCGGCTCGAGGTCGGGCAGCGGCGGCGGCGTCCGGCGTGGA